>OGIW01000613.1_pt1 | contig 25070 bp, 18 predicted proteins | sample 1571921 | NCBI WGS metagenome assembly OGIW01 (sample SAMEA2582112, study PRJEB24529) | metagenome | biome: Human gut stool | place: China | collected 2011 | reverse complement strand
AGATCACAGTGCCGCCGGATACGATGCTGAAATCGTCATTGCCAAGGGAAACTTTCTTGAAATTACTGAAGCCATAATCAAGAAGGGCAATGGCTTCATCGTCCGTCTGTCCGGAGGCTCCGTTTAATACAACGCAGATCAGTGTCATGCCGTTTCGCTTTGCGGCAGTGGCAAGAACGCTTCCCGACGCCTGGGTAAATCCCTCTTTTCCGCCGAGGCAGCCCTGGTAGTAAGCAGGGTCTCCCGGCTTTGTCATGGTGAAATTGCTTGTAAGTACCCTGTCCCCTCCGGAAAGGTTGGTGGCAGGAATGGTGTAGGAAGAAGCGGAGGCAATGGCACGGAATGTTTTGTTCTGCATGGCTGCCCTTGTGATACGCGCAAGATCGTGGGCAGTTGTGTGCTGGTTTTCGTCAGGAAGGCCGGTAGGGTTTGTAAATACGGTATCTTTGCAGCCCACCTCTTTTGCCTTTTCATTCATTTTTTGAACAAAAGCTTCTACGGAACCGCTTACGTGTTCGGCAACCTGAAGGGCAATGTCATTTGCAGAACCTACCATAATGGCATAGAGACACTGTTCCATTGTAAATACTTCTCCAAGTTGGGAGGAGATATTGGCGCTTCCGTCTGTTACTTCTGCAACACCTGTTTCTGTCATGGTAATTTGTTCGTCAAGACTGCTGTTTTCAAGAGCCACAAGACAGGTCATGATTTTTACGGCGCTGGAAGGATAGAGCGGCTGATCCATATTTTTCGCATAAAGAATAGTGCTTGTAGATTCCTCCACTACAACGGCTGCTGAAGATGTAATGTCCTGTGCCTGAGGCCAGCCGGGAATGGAGTTTGTGGAAATTCCGGTATTTTCAGTTGCTTCTGCTGCTCTTGCAGGAACCGGGGAGATCAGAGAAAAACAGATTCCCAGTGCAAGAAAGGCAGCAGACAGTCGTTTTTTTCTTTTCATCATAAAACTGCTCCTGTTGTTTCATAATATAAGTTGCTACAGGTTTCAGTATAACACATTTATTCCCTTTCTTGCAAAAAATATAGTAGAATGTTAAAATAAGTTCATAAATTTTTTCTTAACAAATAATAAACAAAGAGCAGAGGTTAAAATAAATGGGAAAAGGCAGCAATACAGGGGGAAAGATACAGTGGAGTAAAATGTTAAAAAAGCTTTCTCCTTATACAATTCAAAAGGGGTTCCGCTATCTGAAGCATTACGGAGTAAAGGAATTCTGGATTCGTCTCCATGAGAGGTTTGAGCCGGAGGAAGTCCCTTATGAACCCTGGTATGAAGCGTATGTACCAGATGGGGAAACGTTAAACCGTCAGAGAAAGAGGAAATTTTCAAATGCGCCTCTTATCAGCGTAGTTGTTCCGGCATATCATACGCCGCCGCTTTTTTTGAGACAAATGCTGGATTCTCTGATCGCACAGACGTATACAGCATGGGAGCTTTGCATTGCAAACGGAAGCCCGGATGACAAAGAGATGGAAGCTGTTCTGGCGGAATATGAAAGAAGAGACAGCCGTATCCGCCATGAAAATCTGAAAGAAAATCTGGGCATTGCAGAGAATACAAACGCGGCGTTTCGTATGGCGGGAGGAGAGTTTATCGGGCTTCTCGACCATGACGACCTTCTCGCGCCAAATGCGTTATATGAAATTGCCCTTGCTCTGGAAAAAAATCCGGAGGCAGATGTGGTTTACACAGATGAGGATAAGGTGACGACAGATTTAAAAGAACATTTTCAGCCGCATTTAAAGCCGGATTTTAATCTGGACCTTCTCCGTTCCAACAATTACATCTGTCATTTCTTTACGGTGCGAAGAGAAATCGTGGAGCAGGTGGGTGGATTCCGAAAAGAATTTGACGGAGCGCAGGATTACGATTTTATTTTCCGATGTACAGAAGAGGCGGAGAAAATCCTTCATGTGCCGGAAATCCTTTACCACTGGAGGACCCACAAAGAGTCGACAGCAGACAATCCGGCAAGCAAGATGTATGCCTTTGAAGCCGGAAAGCGGGCGATAGAAGCGCATTTAAAGCGGACAGGAACAGAAGGGGAGGTAAGCCATACCCCGGATCTTGGATTTTACAGAGTGAAATATCCGGTGCAGGGCGAGCCTCTTGTTTCCATTATCATTCCCAATAAAGACGAGAAGGAATCACTGGAAGCCTGCTTAAATTCCATATGGGAAAAAACAACGTACAGAAATTACGAGATCATAGTTGTGGAAAACAACAGTACATCGGAGGAAATCTTCCGGTATTATAAAGAAATTTCAAAAAAAGGCGTGCGCCTTTTAAGGTGGAAGAAGGAGTTTAACTATTCTGCCATCAATAATTTCGGCGCTGCTCATGCAAAAGGAGAGTTTCTCCTGTTTCTGAATAACGATGTGACGGTGATCACACCGGACTGGCTTACAGAGCTTGTGGGGCTTTGTCAGAGAAAAGAAGTGGGAGCGGCGGGCGTCAAGCTCCTCTATCCTGATAATACCATTCAGCATGCCGGCTGCGTCATAGGAATCGGAGGAATTGCAGGGCATATGTTTGTGGATATGCCGGCAAACCGCACAGGCTATCTTCACAAGGCATCGCTTCTTCAGGATATGAGCGCTGTAACTGCAGCCTGCATGATAGCAAAAAAGCAGGTATTTGACCAGGTGGGCGGTTTTACGGAAGAGCTTGCAGTAGCTTTTAATGATGTGGATTTATGTCTGAAAATAAACAAAGCGGGAAGTCTTGTTGTATACGACCCATATGTGCAGCTTTATCATATGGAATCAAAAACAAGGGGCGCAGAGGATTCCAAAGAAAAGGTGCGCCGTTTCCAGACAGAAATTGAGTATATGCGGTGTCACTGGATTGACATTCTGAAAAACGGAGACCCGTATTATAATAAAAATCTTTCTCTTACCAAGTGGAATTATTCTTTGAAGCCGCTTCCGGGAATGGGAAACAAGAAGGGATAAAAAATGGAAGTATCAGTTGTTATTCCCAATTATAACGGGCTGGCATATCTGGAGGGGGTTCTTTCCAGTCTGGAATGCCAGAGTATGAAAAATTTTGAAGTGATTCTTGTAGACAACGGTTCTACAGACGGAAGCTGTGCTTTTGTGGCATCGCAGTATTCCTGGGTTCATATTATCGAGCTTTCTGAGAATTTTGGATTTTCCAGAGCTGTAAATGAAGGAATTAAGGCAGCCAGAGCTCCTTATGTACTGCTTTTAAATAATGACACAGAGGTGGAGCCGGATTTTCTGAAAGAGATGACAGAAGGGCTCCAGAGACATAAAAAGGCATTTTCCTGTCAGGCAAAGATGCTTCAGTTTCATGACAGGGAGAAGATGGATGACGGCGGCAATTATTACTGTGCGCTTGGCTGGGCGTTTGCAGGGGGAAAAGGAAAATCAGCAAAGCATTACGACAAAGAGAAAAAGATTTTTTCCTCCTGTGCAGGAGCTGCCATTTATCGAAAAAAAATATTTGAAAAAATCGGATATTTTGACGATGAGCATTTTGCCTATCTGGAAGATTTGGATGTGGGATACAGAGCACGCATTTACGGTTATGAAAACTGGTATATTCCCGGTGGAGTTGTGTATCATGTGGGAAGCGGCACGAGCGGTTCCAGGTATAATCAGTTTAAAATCCGTTATTCTTCCAGAAATAATATTTACATGATTTATAAAAATATGCCGTTTTTGCAGATTATTTTGAACCTTCCCTTTTTACTTGTGGGATTTGGAATGAAAATCCTGTTTTTCTGCATGAAGGGATATGGGAGAGAGTATCTGGCAGGTATTAAGAACGGGTTTCAGTTAAGCGTAAAAGGCAGAAAAGTTCCGTTTTCACTGAAGCATTTCCCGGCATACTGTAAGATACAGTGGGAGTTGTGGGTGAATATATTTAGACGTTTTTGAAAGCCCTCCGGGAAAATTTACAGAATTTTTATTGCATTTATGTGTTTCATATTATAATATAGAGGCAATGATTAAAACAGAGGTGGCTGGAATTGATTAAAGACAATCAGAAAAATTTCACTCGCCTCCACGTAGCGATAGATATTGTTGTAATTGCATTTTCTTATATTTTTGCGTGGTTTTTCCGCTTTGTAGGTCCTCTGGCAGATTCTGCCACAACGTCTAAGACCTTTGAAGAGTACATGATACTCCTGCTTATGATCATTCCGGGATACCTGCTTCTGTACCAGGCATTTACACTGTATGAGCCAATTCGAATGCAGGGCCGCCGTCTTGTGCTGGCAAATATAATCAAGGCAAATACCCTTGGATTTTTGATGATTATGTTTGTTCTTTATTACGTAGATGAGGGCAACTTTTCCCGTGTGACCTTTGGTATTTTTTATGTGACAAATATCTGCCTGGAATGGGCGGTGAGAATGTTTATTTTTTACATCCTCCGTGACATGAGAAAAAAAGGTCTGAATCAGAAGCAGGTTCTTCTTGTGGGATACAGCCGGGCAGCGGAAGAGTATATCGACAGAATTCAGCAGAATCCTCAGTGGGGATATACAGTGAGGGGAATCCTGGATGATAATGTTCCGGCGGGCACCATGTACAAGAATGTAAAAGTAATCGGAAGAATTGCAAACCTTATGGTAATCCTTCCTGTGAGCAGTCTTGATGAAATTGCCATTACCCTGGGTCTGAATCAGTATTATCGCCTGGAGGAAATAGTGACGCTTTGTGAAAAGTCAGGAGTACACACAAAATTTATTCCGGACTATAATAAGATTATTCCAACGAAGCCATATACAGAGGATATACAGGGACTCCCTGTTATCAATATCCGCTATGTGCCGTTAAGCAATACGTTCAACGCCCTTGTAAAGCGGGTGATGGATATTGCGGGTTCTATCGTGGGAATCATCGTATCGTCGCCGGTTATGCTTCTGATGTGTATCCTGATCAAGCTTACCTCTCCCGGACCGCTTATTTACAAGCAGGAAAGGGTGGGGCTTCACAATAAAACATTTTGGATGTACAAGTTCCGTTCTATGGAAGTGCAGCCGGAATCAGAAGAGAAGAAGGCATGGACAATAAAGAACGACCCACGTGTGACGGGAATTGGAAAATTCATGCGCAGGACAAGCATTGACGAACTTCCGCAGCTTTTCAATATTTTAAAAGGCGATATGAGTCTTGTAGGTCCACGACCGGAAAGACCGTTTTTCGTGGAAAAATTCAGAGAAGAAATTCCGCGCTACATGGTCAAACATCAGGTTCGTCCGGGGCTTACAGGCTGGGCACAGGTAAATGGTTACAGAGGAGATACCTCAATCCGTAAGAGAATCGAATGTGATCTGTATTATATTGAAAACTGGAGCATTGGATTTGATATAAAAATCATGTTTCTTACGGTATTTAAAGGTTTTATTAATAAGAACGCATACTAAAAGGGGAAAAAAATGTCAAAACCAGGAAGAAAAAAGAAAAAAATTTTGTTTGTTCTTGAAATCATTGTGCTGCTAGTATTTATCGGCGGTCTGTATATTTACGGACAGATTTCATCAAAGCTTGATAAAATTGATCAGCCGGTGCTGGACGAAGAAAAAATCCTTGTAAACGAGGACGCGCCGGAGATGACGGGATATACCACATACGCTCTCTTTGGAATTGACCACAGAGATAAAAATGCTGCTCTTGGCGGAGAGAACAGTGATACTATGATTATTGCCAGTGTAAATAATGATACAAAGGAAGTAAGACTTGTATCCATATACAGAGATACACTCTTAAATGTAGGCAATGACACTTATTCCAAAATCAATTCAGCCTATGCTTACGGCGGTCCGGAACAGGCAATTTCTGCACTGAATACGAATCTTGACCTTGATATTACGGACTATGCAACGGTCGACTTTAATGCGCTGACGGAAGCGGTGGACGCTCTGGGAGGTCTTGACATTCCTCTTTCTTATGCGGAAATTGAGCATATGAATAATTATTGTGTGGAGACTTCAGAAGAAACAGGAAAGAGCTATACTCCGGTAGAAAAGCCGGAACCTGCTCCGGAAAATCAGGAGGAAATTCTGGGAACCTATCATCTGAATGGTGTGCAGGTAACGTCTTACTGTCGTATCCGTTATACTTCAAGCCTCGATATGGGACGAACAGAGAGGCAGAGAAGGGTAATTCAGATGCTTGCCATGAAGGCGAAATCTGCCGGAATGAGTACCATTTTTAAGGTAATGGACGATGTATTCCCTATGGTACAGACTTCTCTCACAAAAAATGAGATACTTTCCCTGATTCCTTCTGTAATTGGTTACAGTATAGGAAATACAACAGGTTTTCCAATGGAATACAAGTTTGCGAATGTAAAGGGAAGCGTAATTGTCCCTACATCTCTGGAATCGAATGTGATTGAGCTTCATAAATATCTGTATGGTGAGGATGTGACATATACTCCAAGTACAACTGTAAAAGAGAGAAGCGGAAAGATTCTTGAGATTGTAGGAGGAGAACAGAATATTGTGGATACTGCGCCCGTTGTAGAGGACGATACGGTTCAGGATGATTTTGTATGGCAGTCTCCTTCAACAGATGATGGCGATACAGGATACGATCCGAACTACGACTCGGATTACGATCCGGATCAGGGCGGCGGAGACGATGGCTCCGGCGGAGGCGATTACGATCCAAATTATGACCCAAATTATGACCCGAACTATGATCCGAACTATGATCCGGATTACGATCCGGATCAGGGCGGCGGAGATGATGGTTCCGGTGGAGGTGACTACGACCCGAATTATGATCCGGATTACAATCCAGATCAGGGCGGCGGAGACGATGGATCCGGAGATGACGGTTCCGGCGGTGGAGACGTTGGAGGCGGTGATGTCGGCGGAGGAGATACCGGCGGCGGAGATATAAGCGACGGTGAAACCGGCGAAGTTTATCAGTAGACAGATAACAGCAAAAAAGGAGCATCTGAAAAGATGGTCCTTTTTTCGACAGGAGAAAATAAATGGAAAAGACAAGAGTAAATGTGATCATTCCCACATATCGCCCGGGAAGAGAGTTTCCCGAACTGTTAAAAGGGCTTAAAAATCAGGAATATCAGCCGGATAAAGTGATTATTATGAATACAGAGGAAGAATATTGGGACGCCCGGTGGGAAGCACTTTATCCGAAGACAGAAGTTCACCACATCAAAAAGAGCGAGTTTGATCATGGTGGAACGAGAATGGCGGGAGCAGCTCTGGCAGATGGCGGCATTCTTGTATTTATGACGCAGGATGCAGTTCCTTACGATAAATTTCTCATTGGAAATCTTATAAAGCCCATTCTGGAGCGGGAAAGTGTGGGGGCTGCCTATGCAAGACAGCTTCCCAGAGAGGACTGCAGCTTTTTGGAAAAGTGTACAAGAAGTTTCAATTATCCGGAAACCTCCTGTATCAAAACAGAAAAGGATATGCCTGTTTATGGGATTAAAACATTTTTCTGTTCTAATGTCTGCGCGGCGTACAGAAGAGAAGCCTATGACAAAGCAGGCGGTTTTGTGGACAGGGCGATTTTTAATGAAGATATGATCTGTGCGGGAAATATGGTGAAAGCAGGATACGACATTGCCTATGCCGCTGATGCGAAGGTGGTGCATTCTCATAATTATACTTGTCTGCAGCAGCTTCACAGGAATTTTGATCTGGGCGTATCCCAGGCGGATCACCCGGAAATATTCCAGGATGTTCCTTCTGAGGGAGAAGGGCTCCGTCTTGTGAAAAAAACAGCGGGAATTCTTGTGAAGGCAGGAAAATTCTGGCTTCTTCCGAAACTTTTTTTCCAGAGCGGATTTAAGTATATCGGATATTTTATGGGAAAAAGATATAAAAAGCTTCCTCGCAGAATTGTGTTGTGGGCGACCATGAACAAAGCGTACTGGAAGAAGAGATAAGCTTCGTCAGAACATAATTATTTTCAAAGTTTATCACATTTTGAACACAATTCACTGGTAAACTGGTTTTATAAAAACGAAGATATTATGTTCAGATAGAAGGGAGTAAAGTCCATGAGTGACGAAAGAAAATGGGAGCCTGAGAACAGACAGGCAGAAGGAAGCCCGGGAGCAGATGAAAATAAAGAAAATATACAGAATGAGCAAAGTGCACAGAACACGCAAAGTATTCCAAACGGGCAGAATACACAATCCGGTGAGAGACGGGAAGGGACAAAGCTTATGACACACCCGTACTCCAGATATAACCCGGAATCTCAGAATGCTTCAGACTTCGGCAGATATGGAAATCAGGAAGCGCAGAGGCGAGGTGAGCCCGAACAGAAGGATTCCGTTCCTCCAAGATACGGATATTATCAGGTACATGGAAATCAGAGCGGAGCAGGCGGAAACGGAAATCCTCCAAGACCGCCCAAAAACAGAAACAGCGGAGGCGGTTTCTGGAAAAAGGCAGGCTGTGCAGCACTTCTGGCGGTGATTTTTGGTGTTGTGGCAGGCGGGGTATTTTTCGGTATGGGAACGATTGTAAAAGAGGAGGAAGAGCCCATTGCAAATACGGAAGTTCTTCAGGAAGACAGCGGCGTTTCCGAAGAAAACCGCATATCAGGAACGGCTTATTCGGTTGCTGATGTAGCAGAGGCTTCCATGCCTTCCGTTGTTGCTATTACTTCTGTGAGCGTACAGGAAATCCCGGATTATTTTGGGATTTTTGGATATGGAACACAGCAGTATCAGAGCGCGGGAAGCGGTTCCGGTATTATTGTGGGAGAAAATGACGATGAGCTTTTGATCGCTACAAATAATCACGTAGTAGCAGGAGCTACTACATTGAGCGTATGCTTTATTGGAAAAGACGTAGTAAATGCAGAGGAAGAAACACAGAATCTGGCAAGCGGCGATGGAGATATTAACGTAGAAGACGCAGTGTCTGCGAAGATCAAGGGAACAGATGAGGAGAATGACCTTGCAGTTGTGGCTGTGAAAAAGAGCGATATTCCGGAAGACACCTTAAGCGAAATTAAAATCGCGCAGCTCGGAAATTCAGATGGACTTATAGTTGGAGAACAGGTCGTGGCAATCGGAAATGCTCTTGGATATGGCCAGTCTGTTACCTCTGGCTGGGTAAGCGCCTTAAACAGAAGTATTGCCACAGACGAGGGTACAAATACGGAACTGATTCAGACAGATGCAGCGATCAATCCGGGAAACAGCGGCGGAGCGCTCCTTAACATGAAGGGAGAGGTGATTGGGATCAACTCTGCCAAATATGCAGATAATGCAGTGGAAGGTATGGGATATGCCATTCCGATTTCCAAGGCGCAGCCGATTCTGGAAGACTTAATGAACCGGAAGACACGAGATAAAGTAGATTCAGATAAAACGGCATATCTCGGCGCAAGCGTGCAGGATCTTCCTTCAGAAGTAAGTCAGATGTATAATATGCCTTCCGGTGCTTTTGTTACAGAGACGGTTCCGGGAGAGGCAGCAGAAGCAGCCGGCATCAAAAAGGGAGATATTATTGAAAAGCTGGATGGTCAGAAGGTAACAGGAAATCAGGATTTAATAGATAAACTGCAATATTACGAGGCAGGCGAAACAGTTGAGGTTGTTGTTGCAAGAGCAGATGACGGAGAGTATAAAGACATTACAATGGAAGTAACCCTTGGAACACGTCCTCAGGAATAAGAACAGTACAGGAAATGGGGTGTGTAAAGCACCTCATTTTTTTGCAAAGAGACATAAAAGTATTTTATTTATGAAAAGTTTATTTTAACAGAAAGATATATTGTGATATAATGTGACATATCAGAAGGATAAGAAAGGAGTTATCATGGGAGACCAGTTTGATGATAAAGAAGAATTAACAGAAGCAGCAGGGGAGAATGAACAGGATAATGATAAAGATGAATATGAAAATTTCTGCTTCCTCTGCCGCAGACCGGAGAGTCAGTGTAAAGGAATGATCGAACTCCCCAACAATATACATATCTGTACAGACTGTATGCAGAAGAGCTTTGACAGCATGAATACACAGATAAATAACGGAAACTTTAATTATGCAGACCTTATGAATATGCCGAATGTGAGCATGATAGATTTAAGTAATTTACAGCCTCCTACTGCAAAGCCAAAAAAGGTGAAGAAGAAAAAGGAGGAGGAAAATAAGCCGGTTCTCGACCTTAAAAATATTCCTGCGCCGCACAAGATCAAGGCAACGCTTGATGAGTATGTGATCGGACAGGAATACGCGAAAAAAGTAATGTCAGTAGCTGTGTATAACCATTATAAGCGTGTGGCTACCAATACAATGGACGAAATCGAGATAGAAAAGTCAAATATGCTTATGATCGGACCCACCGGAAGCGGTAAGACGTATCTTGTAAAAACTCTTGCAAAGCTTCTTGATGTGCCGCTTGCCATTGCAGACGCAACCTCTCTCACAGAGGCTGGCTATATCGGAGATGATATTGAAAGCGTAGTTTCCAAACTTCTTGCAGCTGCAGATAATGATGTGGAAAAAGCAGAACACGGAATTATCTTTATTGATGAGATCGACAAGATCGCAAAGAAGAAAAATACAAACCAGAGAGACGTAAGCGGCGAGGCAGTGCAGCAGGGAATGCTGAAGCTTCTTGAAGGAAGCGAGGTGGAGGTTCCAATCGGAGCAAACAGCAAGAATGCTATGGTTCCCATGACAACAGTAGATACAAGAAATATTCTTTTTATCTGCGGCGGTGCATTCCCGGATCTGGAAAACATTATTAAGGAACGTCTGAACAAGCAGGCGTCCATCGGTTTTTATGCAGATTTAAAAGATAAATATGATGATGATCCACACCTTCTTGAGAAAGTAACAGTAGACGACATTCGTACTTTTGGAATGATTCCCGAGTTTATCGGACGTCTTCCCATTATTTTTACCTTAAACGGCCTTACAGAGGATATGCTCGTGAAGATTTTAAAAGAGCCGAAAAATGCGATTTTAAAACAGTATCAGAAGCTTCTGGCTCTTGATGAGGTAAAACTGGAATTTGAGGACGGAGCGCTCCATGCCATCGCAGCAAAAGCTCTTGAGAAGAAAACAGGAGCAAGGGCTCTTCGGGCGATCCTGGAGGAGTATATGCTCGATATCATGTATGAGATTCCAAAGGATGATTCCATTGGAGAGGTTATTATAACAAAAGAGTATATTGAAGGGACAGGAGGTCCGAGAATTCTTCTGAGAGGACAGGAAGTGCCTCTTCTGGAGGAACAGCAGTAGGAAAGGAGACTGGAGAAGGAAATGGCAAACGATTTTTTTGACAGCTTTGGGGAGACGATCTCAAGGACGGCAAGGGAGTTAAGCGAAAAAGCAGAAAACTTCTATGAGGTACAGAAGCTTCGCAACCAGATTTCCGCTGAGGAGCGTGTTGTTTCCAAAGCAATGGAGAGACTGGGCGGCATTATTTACAAGCGGTACGAAGGCGGAGAGTCTGTCGATGATGAAATTGCAGGTATCTGCGGAGAAATAAGCAGACATGTAAGTAAGATACATGAACTGAAAGATTCAGCAGCAGGAAAAGCAGGGCAGAAAATCTGTCCGTCCTGTCATCACACAATAGACAAAGAAGTATTTTTCTGTCCTTTCTGTGGAACTGCCTGCGAGGACAAAAAAGAAAAGCCGCAGCAGGAAGAGGAAATATTCCAGGAGGAAACCGGAGATACAGAAACGAAAATTTCCGGCAGTGAGGAAGTATAAATACGAGATACAGACAGAAGGCATTCTGACATTCATTTTGTCAGCGCCTTCTTTTTTTGTGCTGATATAAATTACAGAGACAACGTGGATTGTCTGAATTGTATGTCCGTAATATAAAGACAAAAGTTCGCAACAGAAAGAAAAAGTTGTTGACATTCTATTTTCCATCGCATATAATAAGTTTGCAGCGCTCGCATTACCGTGGTAATACACGAAATCAAACAATAAGGAGATAGGGGAAATGGAAGCAGTCATGAATTTTTTGGATTCTGTCGTGGGCAGTGTAAACACTCTGTTATGGGATAATCTTCTGATGTACCTTCTGGTTGCAACAGGAATTTATTTTACTTTTCGCCTGCGTTTTATCCAGGTGAGAAAATTTGGTGCGGGAATGAAAGCACTGTTTGGAAATTTTTCTTTAAACGGAGGTTCGAACGGGGCGGGGTTAAGCTCTTTTCAGGCTCTTACTACAGCCATTGCAGCCCAGGTGGGAACCGGGAACATTGCAGGAGCAGCAACTGCCATTGCGTCCGGAGGATCGGGAGCGATTTTCTGGATGTGGGTTTCCGCATTTTTCGGAATGGCGACCATTTACTCAGAAGCAGTTCTGGCGCAGCATACGAAAAAGGTGGTAGACGGAGTTGTAACAGGTGGTCCTGTTTACTACATAAAGGCAGTGTTTAAAGGGAAATTCGGAAAATTTCTGGCTGGCTTTTTCTCAGTTGCCATTATTCTGGCGCTGGGATTCATGGGAAATATGGTGCAGTCCAATTCTATCGGGGACTCCTTCCACAATGCGTTTGGAGTGAATCCTCTGATCGTGGGAATCTGCGTGGCAGTTGTGGCAGCTGTGATTTTTATCGGCGGTGTAAAGAGAATTGCCTGGGTGACAGAGAAAATTGTTCCTGTTATGGCATTGTTTTATATTGTCGGCTGTGCCGTGATCTTATGTATGTGCGGAAGCGATGTGGGTCTTGCTTTTAAACAGATTTTTGTAATGGCGTTTAATCCGCAGGCAATGGCAGGCGGAGTTCTTGGAATTACAGTTCAGAAGGCAATGCGTTTCGGTGTTGCAAGAGGACTTTTTTCCAATGAGGCAGGTATGGGTTCCACACCTCATGCACACGCGACAGCGCAGGTTGCTCACCCCAGTGACCAGGGAATTATCGCAATGATGGGTGTGTTTATTGATACTTTTATCATTCTTACCCTGACGGCTCTTGTCATTATTTCCACAGGAGCTCTTGAGACAGGACTTACCGGTTCCAGTCTTGCGCAGGCTGCATTTGATTCAAAGTTCGGTTCTTTCGGAAAAATATTTATTGCGATCTGTATGCTGTTTTTTGCTTTTACAACGATCATAGGCTGGTATTATTTCGGAGAAGTAAATGTGCGTCATCTTTTTGGCAAAAAGGCAGTAAAAGTTTACTCTGTTCTTGTAGTGCTTTTTGTTATGGCAGGCTCTGTATTAAAAGTACAGCTTGTATGGGATATGTCCGATATGTTTAACGGACTGATGGTGCTTCCCAACCTGATCGGACTTCTTGCTTCCGGAGGTGTTGTGGTGGCGCTTACAAAAAAATATGAAGAACGTTTAAAAAACAATAAATAAGAAAAAGAAAGCAGGCTTTCGGAAATAAGACCATTTCCGAGGGCTTCCTTTTTATATTCTTTTAACCGAGAGTTTATTGCAGCGAGAAAAGGTGAATGGTAAAATGAAGAAAAGAGGAGGGGGAGGATTGTATGAGAAAAAAGAATCATTTAATGGTAAGTTCGATTATTACAGTTTGTCTTATGTTTCTTTATGGCTGGTTTGGGGATTATCTGTTTAATCGTTTGTTTTTGTTGGACGTGTTAATTTTTTTCGCAATACTGATCGGATTTTTTATCTGCTTGATATTTGCTTTTAAAAAAGAAAATCGGCGTTCTTTTTGGGTTTTAGCGGGTGGAGCGCTTGTATTTCTGTTGTTTCCTTTCAGGGAAGCAAGAGTAAGAACGGAGTTTATTTTATATGCAAATGCCAGAGATAAAGTAGTGGAAATGGTAAAAAGCAGGGAACTTTCTCCGGACGATCATGGAAATATAAAGCTTCCATTCCGGTACGGCTTCACTTCTTCTGATGAAGAAGTTCATGTTTATGACAATGATGCGGGAGATACAATCATGACATTCTGGGTTTTCCGCGGAATGTTAAGCGGAAGCTGTGAACTGATGTATGCAGATGGTGGAGAGGAGCAGATAAAAGAGGAATTGAGACCCGATCAGATAGAAAGTATTGAAAAATTAAAAGATAACTGGTATTATGTACAAACATTATATTGAAGAACAATATGCTCGACAGTAGAGGGAAGGGAGAATATTATGGGAAAAACCGTGGGAATTGTCAGTTTATCCAGTGGAACGATTGGAGAAGATTTTGTAAAACATGAGGTGGATTTGGGAATCAGACGGTTGGAGGAATACGGACTTTCTGTAAAGTTTATGCCCCATGCCAGAAAAGGAATCGACTATGTAAAAGAAAATCCACAGAAGCGGGCAGAGGATTTACTCCAGGCATTTGAAGATCCTGAGGTGGATATGATTCTGTGCGCCATCGGAGGCGACGATACGTACCGCCTTCTCCCTTATTTATTTGAAAATGATGCGCTGAAAAAGGCAGTGAAAAATAAGATTTTTCTGGGATTTTCCGATTCTACCATGAATCATTTTATGCTTCATAAAGTGGGGCTTCCTACTTTTTACGGTCAGGCGTTTCTTTCCGATGTGTGCGAGATGGAGCCGGAAATGCTGCCTTATACGAGAAAATATTTTGAGGAGTTAATTAAGACAGGCGGTATCCGGGAAATTACGCCGAGTGAGGTGTGGTATGAAGGCAGAACGGATTACAGTGAAAGCCAGCTTGGAACAAGACTGCCTGTGCATCAGAACGGAGGATTTGAGCTTCTTCAGGGAAAGGCTGTTTTTCGCGGGAAAATTCTGGGAGGCTGTATTGATACGATTTTTGATATGTTTGACGGGGAGAGATACGCGGATTCCCCGGAGCTTTGCAGGCGCTACCAGCTTTTCCCATCTCTGGAAGACTGGGAGGGAAAGATTCTTCTTCTGGAATCAAGTGAGGAGAAAATGTCTCCTGAAAAATACAGAAAGGCTCTTACCGTATTAAAAGATACAGGAATTTTTGAGGTGATAAACGGTGTTTTAATCGGAAAACCGATGGACGAGACGTATTATGAAGAGTATAAAAAAATACTTGTGGAGGTAATTGATAATCCTTCTATTCCTGTTGTGTATAATATTAATGTGGGTCATGCTCTGCCACGGTGTATTATTCCGTTTGGGGTGGAAGCAGTGGCAGATATGGAACAGCAGAAAATTACGTTTAAGGAAGAATAAACAGTATGAAGAAAATATTACTTCTCGGGGGAACGGGAATATCCAAGACTTCACAAGTTAAAACAATGTAGCTGTGTCGGAGAAAAAGTTCATACATATCCGGGACTTTCTGTGAACATTACCTGGGCAGAGCAGATAGGAGATTATGCAAGCTATATTCTTGAGCATAATCTGACAGGAGTTTTCCATGTGGGGAGTACAGACTGTGTGGATTATTTTGAATTTGAAAAACGGTAGATATTTCAAATAGTTTGTGGTATGCTGAAATTAGAAAAAAGAAATGCTATTTTAAGAAAGGAAGATGATTATGGCGTTAGCACAGGCAACAAAATCCCGCGACACTATTTATACAATTAATGATGCTATGGATACGTTACTGGTAAAATTAGATGAAGCCATAGATGACATGGAGAATGGAAGAGTGCAGACTGTAGATGAGGCGTGGAAGGAAATTGACGCGATATAAGAGGACTGAATGGACGACAGAGAATATAAGGTTGTAATTACTCAGAGCGGTAAATTGGATATACAGGAAAAGAAGAGGTATATTCTGGAACAGTTTAAATATCGGGAATGTGCAGAGAATTTTTCTCGGAAAATCAAAAAAGCTATCGGGGAACTTAATACTTTTCCAACAGGATATAATGCGACTGGTTTCAAATATCGAGATTATGATATTTATCTTAAACCATGCGAATCTTATCTGATATTTTATACTGTAGATGAGAACATAAGAACAGTTACCATTCTTCGGATAATGCAAGATGGAATGAACTGGAAGTATATTATTAGTCAGTGGTTAAAGGAAAATTGCATATAACAACGGAAGAAATTTTGAAGCGGCTAAGCGAAAGGAACCATTAAACAGGTCCCTTTTTTCTAATCCAATATCAGGATTTTACTGCAATTTTAAATTTTTCTGCGAAAGCAGTAATGTACAGGTCATATTCAGACTGACGGACGGAAGCGATAAGGTTTGCTTCTTTTTCAGGTGAGGTTTCGCATTCTTCCGGATAACGAATAAGATAATCGCTATCGGAAGCGATGCGATTAAGAAAAGTAAGCATTTGTGATGCATCGTCCGGTGTGGGACTTCGGAAAATAACAGACTGTCCGTTTTTCAGAATAACAGCTTTGGAATGATAGATCATGGAAATGCTCCTTTCCTATTTATTTATTAAAATATTGCGGTAGGCTTTTTTGGAAAAAATAGCTTTTATATCCTATAAAATCAGAGCGTATTTAGGCTAAAAATAGAAAAAAGCTGTAAGTAACCTACAAAAAAGAAAAGAAATTAGGCGAAAAATCGCAAAGGAATTGAAACAACTTATAAAAGGTTTCTCCAAATTCAGCGAAAAACTTTTAAAGCTTGAAATAAGCTTATTCACCATGAAAAAAAGTAAGGTGAAATTTGTAATTTATCTGTGTGCGCCTATTTTAAATTCATTATAGCACCGCCATATGGGAAATTCTACAAACAGTCTGCAAAAAAAATATGGAAAAATAAGGATTGAAAAAAGATAGAAAAATAATATAGAAAAAAATAAAAAAATCGAAAAAAGGTATTGACTTTTATATAGAAGTGCGGTATTATAATCAGGCAGTCGCAAAGAGCGGCAAACATAAGAAATGCAGGAGTGGCGGAATTGGCAGACGCGCAGGCTTCAGGTGCCTGTGGTAGCAATATCGTGTGGGTTCAAGTCCCATCTCCTGCATTATTTTTTTGCCTTGCGGAAGAAGATGTTGCTTCGCAACGTGTATTTTGCAGGAAGAAACAAGAGTGTTCCTGAATCTTCATTTCATTTCAATTTACATTTCACAGTAAAAATCCTCATTTACAAATTCCCTGATTTCTGATAATATAAAAGCAATTTTACTGAAAGGGGAACAGACATAACAAATGGACGAAGACGACAGTGCAGACGGAAATACGTTTCCTATATATCATTTGTCTGATTGGATAGGGCATAGTCTATACTTACGTGAGTAGGAATAGGCTGTGCTTTTTGTGTTTTTCTGCCGCAGGCGGGGAATCCTGCAGGCAGGCTTTATTACGATTATCAGAGATATTTCAGGAGGAATGATTTTGGAACAGTCAATTTTATTTATTATTTTACTGCAAATTGTTTTAATCGGGTTAAACGCTGTGTTTGCCTGTGCGGAAATCGCAGTTATTTCCGTAAATGACAGCAAGATGGAGAAAATGGCAGGAAGCGGAGACAAGCGAGCTGCCAGACTTTTGAAACTGACAAAACAGCCGGCGCGTTTTCTGGCAACAATCCAGATTGCGATTACACTTTCCGGATTTCTGGGAAGCGCATTTGCGGCGGAAAACTTTTCCGGTATTCTTGTGGACTGTCTTGTAGGGCTGGGCGTACCGATACCGGCGAATGTTCTTGATTCTGTTGTAGTTATTTTTATCACGGTAGTTCTTTCTTATTTTACACTTGTATTTGGAGAACTTGTTCCAAAACAGATTGCAATGAGAAAGGCAGAGCCTCTGGCTCTTGGAATTTCAGGAATGCTTACCGTGATCGCGCGTTTCTTTGCGCCTCTTGTGAATTTCCTGACGTTTTCCACAAATTCTGTGCTGCGTCTTTGCGGCATAGATCCGGACGCAGAAGATGAAAATATCAGCGAAGAGGAAATCCGTATGATGGTAGATGCGGGAAGCGAAAAGGGAACCATTGACCATCAGGAGAGAGACTTTATACAGAACGTATTTGAGTTTGACGATATTTCCGCGGAAGAAATCCTCACACACAGAACAGAGGTGGTAATGCTGGATATGGAAGATTCTATGGAGGAGTGGAAGGATATTATTTTCCGTACAAGACATACCTTCTATCCGGTGTGCGACGGTTCTGCCGATAAAATCATCGGAATTTTAAATGCAAAAGATTATTTCCGTCTGGAAAATAAGGACAGAGAGCAGGTGATGAAGTATGCGGTAAGCGCCGCGTATTTTGTGCCGGACACCATAAAAGCGGACGATTTATTCCGAAATATGAAAAAGGAGAAGAAAGTATTTGCAGTCGTACTGGACGAGTACGGCGGCGTTGCCGGAATTATCACGATTAACGACCTTGTGGAGCAGCTTGTAGGAGATCTGGAGACGGAAGAAGAGGAAGAACGGATAGAAAAACTGGAAGATGGTTTATGGAAAATACCGGGAAGCGCGGAACTGGAAGAGGTTTCCAAAACACTGGGTATTCCTCTGCCGTGGGACGAATATGAAACATTTAACGGACTTGTTTTCCATACTCTGCAGCGCATACCGGAACAGGGAAATAACCTGGAACTGGAGGCAGGCGGACTTTTGATCCGGGAAATAGAAATGGAAGAGAATAAAATAAAAGCGGCGATAGTGGAAATAAAACATTAAAAAAAGTTTGCTTTATACAATTATTTTTAGGAAACATTTTCTTGCCAAATACAACCTCTTGTGATACAATTTTGAAGATTTAGGATAAAATAATATAGGAAAAGATGCCTGACGAATTGTTTCGCACTTTGTACGCCCACAATTCTGCCTGGCATCATAAAATTTAAAGAGAAAGGGAGATTGTATGAAAGCATTTCTGATATTAGAAGACGGCCATGTATTTACCGGAAAAAGCATTGGTTCAACAAGAGAAGTCATCAGTGAAATTGTCTTTAATACTTCCATGACCGGTTATCTGGAAGTAATGACAGACCCTTCTTATGCAGGACAGGCAGTCTGCATGACATATCCTTTAATAGGAAATTACGGAATCTGCTATGATGACCAGGAGTCCGGGAAACCGTGGATCGACGCTTTTATTGTGCGGGAACTTTCACGTGTTCCGAGCAACTTCAGAAGCGTAGATACCATTCAGCATTTTCTGACAAAGCATGACATTCCCGGAATTGCAGGGATTGACACAAGAGCGCTTACCAGAATCCTTCGGGAGAAGGGAACCATGAATGGTATGATCACAGTCAATGAAAATTACGAGTTAGATGCGATTCTCCCCAGATTGAAAGCATATACAACAGGAAAAGTGGTAGAAAAGGTAACCTGCCGTGAAAAAGAAATTTTAAAAGGAAACGGTCCGAAGGTTGCGCTTATGGACTTCGGGGCAAAGAGAAATATTGCCCGCTCCTTAAATGAGAGAGGCTGCCAGGTAACTATTTATCCAGCGCTTACAACAGCAGAGGAAATTTTAAAGGACAATCCGGACGGCATTATGTTAAGCAACGGCCCCGGAGACCCGAAGGAATGTACTTCTATTATAAAGGAAGTAAAGAAACTTTACGATTCCGATGTGCCGATTTTTGCAATCTGTCTCGGACATCAGCTTATGGCTCTTGCAACAGGCGGAGATACTTATAAAATGAAATACGGACACAGAGGCGGTAACCACCCGGTAAAAGACCTGGAAACAGGAAGAGTTTATATTTCCTCCCAGAACCACGGCTATGTGGTGGACGCAAAAGGACTTGAGGAAAAACACATTGCCCGCCCTGCTTTTGTGAATGTAAACGATGGAACAAACGAGGGAATGGCTTACGAGGGCAAGAACATCTTTACCGTGCAGTTCCACCCGGAAGCGTGTCCCGGACCGCTTGATTCAGGATACTTATTTGACCGCTTTATGAAAATGATGGGAGGGGAAAAATAATGCCGAGAAATAAAGACATAAAAAAGGTACTTGTAATTGGTTCCGGTCCGATCATCATCGGACAGGCTGCAGAGTTTGACTATGCAGGAACACAGGCATGCCGTTCCCTGAAAGAAGAGGGACTCGAGGTCGTCCTTTTAAACTCAAACCCTGCCACCATTATGACTGATAAAGACATTGCAGACCGCGTTTATATTGAGCCTCTTACAGTTGAAGTGGTGGAGCAGCTTATTTTAAAGGAAAAACCGGACAGCGTTCTTCCCACACTGGGCGGACAGGCAGGCTTAAACCTTGCGATGGAGCTTGAGGAAAAAGGCTTCTTAAAAGAACATAATGTGCGCCTCATCGGTACAACAGCAGAGACAATTAAAAAGGCGGAGGATCGTCAGGAATTTAAAGACACAATGGAAAAAATCGGGGAGCCGGTTGCAGCTTCCAAAGTCGTGACAACAGTAGAAGACGGCGTTTTATTTACAAATACCATCGGATACCCGGTTGTACTGCGTCCTGCTTACACACTTGGAGGAAGCGGCGGCGGAATCGCAAATAATGAGGTTGAGCTTCGTGAAATCCTGGAAAACGGCCTTCGTCTTTCCCGAGTGGGGGAGGTTCTCGTAGAACGCTGCATTGCAGGCTGGAAAGAAATCGAGTATGAGGTAATGCGTGACAGCGCAGGAAACTGCATCACTGTCTGCAACATGGAAAATATTGACCCTGTAGGCGTACATACAGGAGACTCTATCGTTGTAGCTCCTTCCCAGACGCTGGGGGATAAAGAATATCAGATGCTTCGTACTTCTGCTCTCAACATTATCACAGAGCTTGGAATCACAGGCGGCTGTAACGTACAGTATGCCCTTCACCCGGAGAGCTTTGAATACTGCGTCATCGAGGTAAACCCGCGAGTAAGCCGTTCTTCCGCTCTTGCAAGTAAGGCGACAGGATACCCGATCGCAAAGGTTGCGGCAAAAATCGCTCTGGGTTATACTCTGGACGAAATTCCAAACGCGATCACGGGAAAGACATACGCAAGCTTTGAGCCGATGCTCGACTACTGCGTTGTAAAAATCCCGCGTCTTCCATTTGATAAATTTATTACAGCAAAAAGAACCCTCACAACACAGATGAAAGCAACCGGAGAGGTTATGAGTATCTGTCATAACTTTGAGGGCGCGCTTATGAAGGCAATCCGTTCTCTGGAGCAGCACGTGGACAGCCTGATGTCCTATGATTTTACAGGGCTTTCTGACGAGGAGCTTTTAGAAGAATTAAAGGTTGTAGACGACAGAAGGATCTGGAAAATTGCAGAGGCAGTGAGAAGAGCAATCCCGGAAGCGATCCTTCATGATATTACAAAAATCGACCTGTGGTTTATTGACAAGCTTTCTATTTTAGTGGAAATGGAAGAGGCTCTGAAAACACAGGAGCTTACAAAAGAACTTCTTCTTGAGGCAAAACGAATGGAATTTCCGGATTCCGTGATCGCTTCTCTTTCCGGAAAAACAGAAGAGGAAGTAAAAGAGCTTCGAAAAGAATTTGGCATTAAAGCAGCCTATAAAATGGTAGATACCTGTGCAGCAGAGTTTGCTGCAGAAACACCTTACTATTATTCCGTATACGGAGATGAAGAAACAGAAAACGAGGCTGTTTCCGATTCCGGCAAAAAGAAAATCCTTGTGCTTGGTTCCGGTCCGATTCGTATCGGTCAGGGTATCGAGTTCGATTTCTGCTCTGTACACTGTACATGGGCATTTGCAAAAGAAGGATACGAAACCATAATTATCAATAACAACCCGGAAACAGTAAGTACAGACTTTGATATTGCAGATAAGCTGTATTTTGAACCGTTGACTCCGGAAGATGTGGAAAACGTGGTAAATATGGAGAAACCGGACGGCGCAGTTGTACAGTTCGGCGGACAGACAGCCATTAAGCTTACAGAAGCGCTTATGAAAATGGGAGTAAAAATCCTGGGTACTTCTGCAGAGGATGTAGACGCTGCGGAGGACAGAGAGCTGTTTGATAAGATTCTGGAGCAGTGTGAGATTCCAAGACCAAAGGGACATACTGTTTTCACAGCAGAGGAAGCAAAAAAAGCGGCAGCACAGCTTGGTTACCCTGTTCTTGTACGTCCTTCCTACGTGCTTGGCGGACAGGGAATGCGAATTGCAGTCAGCGATGAAGATGTGGAAGAATATATTGGAATCATCAATCAGATTGCACAGGAGCATCCAATCCTTGTAGATAAGTACCTGATGGGAAAAGAAATCGAGGTAGACGCTGTATGTGACGGAGAGGATATTTTGATTCCTGGTATTATGGAGCACATTGAACGTGCAGGAATTCACTCCGGAGACAGTATTTCCGTATATCCGGCACAGACGATCAGTGAGACTGCAAAAGAAACTATTGCAGAATATACACGTCGTCTTGCAAAAGCCCTTCATGTAGTGGGAATGATCAACATACAGTTTATTGTATGTGGAGAAGAGGTATATGTAATCGAGGTAAACCCTCGTTCCAGCCGTACAGTTCCGTACATCAGTAAAGTAACGGGAATCCCGATTGTTCCGCTTGCAACAAAGGTGATCCTCGGATATAAATTAAAGGATATGGGATATGAGCCGGGACTTCAGCCTGAGGCAGAGCACATTGCCATCAAAATGCCGGTATTCTCCTTTGAAAAAATCAGAGGCGCAGATATAAGCCTCGGACCGGAGATGAAATCAACAGGTGAATGTCTTGGAATTGCTTCCACCTTTAATGAGGCTCTTTATAAAGCGTTCCTGGGAGCAGGAATCCGTCTTCCAAAGCATAAAAACATGATCATCACAGTAAAAGACGAGGATAAAGAGGATATTATCCCGATTGCAAAACGTTTTGAGGCACAGGGATACCGCATCTACGCCACAAGAGGAACTGCAAAAGTTCTGAAAGAAAACGGAATCCGCGTGATCCGTACAAACAAGCTGGAGCAGCCTGCACCGAACCTTATGGACCTGATCCTTGGACATAAGATCGACGTTGTCATTGACACGCCGCCGCAGGGTGTGGAGCATCAGAAGGACGGCTTCCTGATCAGAAGAAACGCCATCGAGACAGGCGTCAATGTTCTTACAAGTCTTGATACGGCAGAGGCTCTTGTGACAAGTCTGGAGAATACAGACCTTCACAATTTAAGCCTGATTGATATTGCAACAATCGCAGAAAGATAATATAATTTAGAGGACGGGGAATTTGAAAACTCCGTCCTCAATTATATTCAGAAAGGGGAAAAAATGGATATTTTCGAATTATTAAAAGTGATTTTTCTTGGTATTGTAGAGGGAATTACAGAATGGCTTCCTATCAGCAGTACCGGACACATGATTCTGGTGGACGAATTTATCAAGCTGAATGTCTCGGCGGAATTTAAAGAATTTTTCTTTGTTGTTATTCAGCTTGGAGCCATTCTTGCAGTTATTCTTTTATACTGGAATAAACTGTGGCCGTTTTATATCCGGTCGCTTACAAAGCGTCAGAGAGCAATGGCAAATAAGATGCCGACTGTTCAGAGAGGGGCATATCTTTTTGTAGAGCAGTTCTGCGATAAGGAAAAATGGATTTTGTGGTTTAAAATCTTTGTTGCCTGTCTGCCTACGATTATCATTGCGCTGCCGTTTAACGATATAATCGAAGAAAAGTTTAATAATTACGTGGTAGTGGCGATTGCCTTGATCGTATACGGCGTTCTTTTTATTGTCATCGAAAATTATAACAAAAGAAGACGCGCCTCATGCAGAAATCTTCAGGAGCTTTCCTTTAAGACGGCTCTGATCATCGGTGCGTTCCAGGTACTTTCCGTGATTCCCGGAACTTCACGCTCCGGCTCTACGATCATCGGCGGTATTCTGGCGGGAACTTCAAGAACAGTGGCGGCAGAATTTACCTTTTTCCTGGCAATTCCTGTGATGTTTGGAGCCAGTCTTTTAAAACTGATAAAATTCGGTCTTGCCTTTACAGGAACAGAGATTATGATTCTCATTGTGGGCTGCCTTGTATCTTTTATTGTTTCTATCCTTGCCATCAAATTCCTGGTGGGTTACATAAAGAAACATGATTTTAAGGCATTTGGCTGGTATCGAATCATTCTCGGCGTGCTTGTTCTTGGATACTTTGTGGGAAAAAATTTCCTCGCATAATCACAGGAGAAAGAAAAAAGCGCTGTATGCAGCAGCGGTAAATACAGAAAGGTGTTATTATGGGGAAATATATTATGGCTCTGGATCAGGGAACGACAAGTTCCCGGTGCATTCTTTTTGACAAAGCGGGGAAAATGTGCAGTGTGGCACGAAAGGAATTTGCCCAGTATTATCCGAAACCGGGCTGGGTGGAACACGATCCGCATGAAATCTGGTCCTCCCAGATGGGGGTTGCTATTGAGGCTATGAGTCTCATCGGCGCGGACGCGGAGGATATTGAAGCAATCGGTATTACAAACCAGAGAGAAACAACCATTGTGTGGGATAAAAAAACAGGAAATCCTGTCTATCCGGCAATTGTGTGGCAGTGCCGCAGAACAGCAGGGATGATAGAAGAACTGGAAAAAGATGGGTTTGGAGATGTTATTCGAAAGAAAACAGGTCTGATTCCGGACGCTTATTTTTCCGGAACAAAGATCAGGTGGATTCTTGAGTATGTGAACGGTGCGAAAGAGGCAGCAGAAAAAGGTGATCTTCTGTTTGGAACAGTAGATACCTGGCTGATCTGGAAGCTCACAAAAGGCAGAGTCCATGTGACAGATTATACAAACGCTTCCAGAACTATGCTGTTCGACATTCATAAAAAGCAGTGGGATAAGGAAATTCTTTCTTATCTTGGGATTCCGGAAAATATGCTTCCCGAGGTAAAACCCAGCAGCTGCGTTTACGGATATACAAGTGCCAGCCTTATCGGAGGCAGAATCCCAATTTCCGGGGCAGCAGGCGACCAGCAGGCTGCGCTTTTCGGGCAGTGCTGCTTCCAGCCGGGAGATGTAAAAAATACATATGGAACAGGCGGATTTCTCCTGATGCACACTGGGAACAGGGCGGTAGAGTCGAAGCAGGGACTTTTGACTACCATTGCCGTAAATTCGGACGGAACTCCGGGATACGCTCTTGAGGGAAGCGTTTTCGTGTGCGGAGCAGCTATTCAGTGGCTTCGTGACGAGCTGGAGCTTCTGGAAAAAGCTTCCGAATCGGAAAAATACTGCCTGTCTGTGCCGGATACAAACGGCGTTTACGTTGTGCCAGATTTTGCAGGGCTTGGCGCGCCTTACTGGGATCAG
>OGIW01000607.1_pt1 | contig 25255 bp, 24 predicted proteins | sample 1571921 | NCBI WGS metagenome assembly OGIW01 (sample SAMEA2582112, study PRJEB24529) | metagenome | biome: Human gut stool | place: China | collected 2011 | reverse complement strand
CATCCATATAACAGATGATTGGTGTAAGCCATTTCTTTTCTACTATTTTATACATAATTTCACCGCCATTTTATCTATGCAAGAAGAGAGCAATCCAGATGAACTGCTCTCTATCTTAGTTCTTTTCTATTTCAAATTAATAATTTCCCTGCATTAACATAGTGTCTGCAACTTTTTTAAATCCAGCTATATTTGCTCCTTTAGCTAAACTTACATTATATTGAACACTCATTTCTTTAGATTTTTTATAAATATCTTTCATTATGTCATGAAGTTTGCTGTCTACTTCCTCTTCAGACCATTGATATCTCAAACTATTTTGAGACATTTCTAAAGCTGATACTGCAACTCCTCCAGCATTAGCAGCTTTTGCAGCTCCAAATCCAATTCCATGTTTTTCAAATAGTTCAATAGCTTCAGCACTGCATGGCATATTAGCTCCCTCACAAACTATTTTTACTCCATTTTCAACTATTTTTTGAGCATCTTCAAGAAGTATTTCATTTTGAATAGCACATGGAACAACTATATCAACTTTTCTTTCCCAAGGTTTTTTTCCTTCAAAGTATTCAAGGTTAAATTTCTCAGCAAAATCTTTTAAAGATACATCTTTATTTCCTCTTACTTCAAGCATGTAATCTACTTTTTCACCTTTTATTCCATCAGGATCATATACATATCCTTTAGAACCAGAAATAGTAACTACCTTTGCTCCAAGCTCTGCCATTTTTTTAGCAGCTCCCCATGCAACATTTCCATATCCTGATATAGCTACAGTTTTTCCTTCAATAGATTCTCCCATATCTTTTAACATCTCTTGAATGAAATAAGTTACTCCATATCCAGTTGCCTCTGGTCTTATTTTACTTCCACCATAATTTTGATTTTTTCCAGTAAGCACTCCATTTTCATAAGCACCTTTTATTCTTCTGTAATGTCCAAAAAGATATCCTATCTCTCTTCCACTTACACCTATATCCCCTGCTGGAACGTCTTTATCTGGTCCTATATGACGATAAAGTTCTGTCATAAAGCTCTCGCAGAATCTTTTTATCTCTCTGTCTGATTTATCTGTAGAGTTAAAGTCACTTCCTCCTTTTCCTCCACCTATTGGAAGTCCTGTCAATGAATTTTTGAATGTTTGTTCAAAAGCCAAAAACTTCATAGAATCCAATGCTACTGAAGGATGGAATCTAAGTCCCCCTTTATATGGTCCTATAACACCATTGAATTCTACTCTGAATCCTCTATTTACTTGAATATTTCCATTGTCATCTTCCCATGGTACTCTAAATATTATTTGTCTTTCAGGTTCAACTATTCTCTCAAGAATATTTTGTTGAATATATTGAGGATTTTCTGCAATAAATGGAGTTAGACTAGTTAAAACTTCCTCTACTGCCTGTACAAATTCCTTTTCCCCTGGATTTTTTGCTTTTACTTTTTCAATTACTTTTTCTACGTATTCTTTTGCTGACACTCCCATATGTTTCCTCCTCATATTAAAAATATACCATATTATAGTATATATTTGTAAAAAATGAAAATATTTTTTTAAAGCATAGAATTTTTAAAATTCTATGCTTCAAAATTGAATTTATATTTCTAATTCTGCATCACTGATTCTTTCTTTCTGTGGAACATTCCATAATTTTAATACAAATGCTGCTATAAAACTTACTACCAATGTTATAACCATAACTGTCATAAAGGTATTTACTCTTCCAGTACTCAATAGAATTGGTCCTAACAATAGAGTATAGTACTCAACAAAGTCTATTGGTGAAGTTACTGCTGCATCTTCTAAAGTCTTTGATTTTCCTTCTGGATCACATATTCTTAGAAGTGTCAGTCCTATTGCATATACTCCTGTACAATATCCATATACAAATATACAACGCTCAAACCAGTATTTGTTGTTTAGACGAGGTCCAATTATATACATACAAAGCAATAAACTTCCAAGAGCCATAGCTGATAAAACTATAATCGGCATTGCAAACTGCATAACTATTTCAATTTTAATTCCTGCTACTCCGAAGAATACAAGGAAATCAGTTGCACTTCCACTTATTCTTGATATAGAACGCTTATCTACATGTTTTCCAATTCCAGAATATTTCAATAATTGTGTCATAGCTACTGCTATAAGGAAAGCCCATAAATATGTAGGCATTGTAGCAAGATAAATTCTTACATACTTAATAGTTGCATAAGCAAGTCCAGTTGGAATTATTATCATTAAGAAACTCCAAGCTAATGGATCTAAAGCTATTGGACTTACCATTTCTTTACCCATTTCAGGCTCATTATTTTCTGGCATCCAACCTGTTTTAAATTGCTCAGGCAGAGCATCAAATCTATTTACAAAACTTGTATATTTCTTATTAGTAGCATTTTTTATCATTATTATTCCACCAATAAGCCCTACAAGAACCCCTACTGTAGCAAATGTCATTCCAACGTCTGTAGCTCCTGCCCATCCAGTTGCTTCTGTTACTGCTGATCCAAATGCTGCGTTAGTACCATGTCCTCCTACAAATCCTCCACCAACAAGGATAGTAAATCCTTCTGGAAGTTTCATAATAAATTTATCTATAATATATACTCCCACACCAATTGGAACTATGTATACCAATATTGAGGCAATAGAACGATAAACATATAAAGCAAGTATTCTTTTTAAACTTTCCCCTTTTGATTCTTTTAATTCCCCAAGTCTCTTCTCTTCTTTAACTACAGAGAAACTTCCATAAGCAATCGCTGAGAATACAATAACCATAAATGCTGATGTATAATTTCCCATATGGCTGGAAAAACGAAGAATATTTACTCCGTATGGTCCTATAGCCAACCCTATAAATCCTGCTATCAAACTTGATGGTATATACAGGTTTTGTAGAAACTTGACTTTACTTCTTAACATATGTCCTAAAAAAATAAGCACTGCTGCTTTCATTAAATCCAAAAACAATACTTCAATACTAAAATCCATAATTACCTCCTATAAATAAATTTCCCCATTTTTCTTTTTTAGAAAAAAATGGATAAAGTGAAATGCTCTGGTCTTAGCTTTTTTCTTACTCTATCCATTCTTCTAAAATACAATCTATGTTTGAGTATCTGACTGTCTATTTTTTGCAAGTTGTAGGTTTTGATGAAGTGCTTGTAGCTTTAGGAGCTATACTGTAAGTTCCTTCTTCTAATCCTAACATTTCTTCTGGAGTTACCCACTCTCTTCCTTGAATAGCTGATGTTTCTTCATGAGTAAGTACACCCATGTATGAAGTCATACTTCTTCTTAGGTATCCATTAAGTCTGCATGCTTCTTTTACACCATTTTGAACTATTGATTTGAAATGTTCTATAACACTTGCAGCATAAGCTATTGATGTAGTTTTTGAAGCTGCTCCCGGTATATTATCTACTCCATAGTGTACTATTCCATCTACAACAAATGTTGGATTTTCATGAGTAGTATGATGGTAAGTTTCAATAGCTCCACCAACGTCAGCACTTACGTCTACAATTACTGATCCTTTTTTCATCATAGAAAGCATTTCTCTAGTTACTAGATGATCTTTTCTATGTTTAGGCCATTTTACACAGTTTACTATTATATCAAGATTAGGCATTAAAGCTTTTATGTTTGCTGAGTTAGATATCATTGTATTGATTCCTGGATATCTTTCTATTAAATCTCTTAGTATTTTTACATTTATATCCATAACTGTTATGTTAGCTCCCAATCCGTAAGCTAATTGAAGTGCTCCAGTTCCTGCAAGTCCAGCTCCTATAATAAGGATATTAGCTGCTGGTGCTCCCCCTGCTCCACAAATTAATTGTCCAGATCCTCCATTAGTTCTTAATAGATGCTCTGCTCCTTTTAAAAGACCTAATTTACCAGCTATTTCACAGTTAGGTGATCCATATCTATGAGTATCCTCTGCTGTAAAAGCTATAACTTTTGATTTTAGTAAAACATCTACTTCATCTTTTGAAGCTGCTGGATGAAGACAAGTGAATATTATTTGTCCTTCCCTTAAAAGATCAAATTCACACTCTTCTAACTCTTTTACTTTTGTAACAAAGTCACAAGTTGCATAGATCTCTTTCATATCTTTTGCTATTTTTGCTCCTGCTTTTACATAATCTGCATCCTCAAAACTTGCTCCTTCTCCTGCACCAGTCTCTACATATACTTCTGCTCCCAGAGAAACTAATTCTGCTGCCTCGTTAGGTGTCATTATTGTTCTGAACTCTCCATCTTTAATATCTTTTAATAATCCTACTTTCATTTTATCCTCCTTGGTATGTTGCTTTATTTATGCCTTAATATAAAGCAATAACCATGCCAAGAAATAATATTTTTTTTGTGATCTGAAAGTGATAAAATATGTCATTATTACAAAATTTGTTTTCTTATTTTTTAACTTTTTGTTTCATTTACAAACTAAAAGATATCATTCAGTTCGCCATAAATTGTATATATTGCTCACATTCGGGCAATCCAATGCCAGTTTTTGATTTTTTAATCATATTTGAGCAAAGAAAAGAAAAGCCCAGAAATTTAATTACAAAATTTCTAGGCTGAATAACTTTATATCCATTTTTTTGTATTAATTACCAAAAAATTTCTTAAACAAAGGATCCAGAGAAGGATCATGTACAATATACCCAACAGCTACTTTATTATCTGTCATTTTAACTACTTCATCTGCTTTTTCTTTTCCAAAAGCACCACATAGTTCTATTGCTCCAACTCCCTCTTCCACAAGATATTTTATTTTGTCTTCCATTTCATCAAAATTCTTTATAGTACATATATAAGTAACTTGATTTTCAGTTTCAAATACAGCCTTATGTACCTCTGGAGTATAATGATTTCCCATAAGTATAAACGCAAATTTCTTTTTCAATATCCTCACTCCCTACAATTCATATTGTTTTATTTTTCTTTGTAAAGTTTGTCTTGGTATCTTTAATATTAATGAAGCCTTTGATATATTGTGCATAGACATTTCCAAAACTTTTTCTATTACATTTTTTTCATATTCCTCTACCATTGTTTTCAAATCTTTAACAGGAAGCTCTGTTTTCTGCTTTTTCTTTCCTGTTATCTCTATCCATTTTCTTTCTAAATCTGAAAATTCAAGTTTTTCCTCATCTGGTCTTATAACACTCATACCAAAAGCTACTATATGCTCTATCTCTCTTATATTTCCCGGCCAGTCATATGTCTGGAATGTCTGGCATATTTCACTGGAAATATATCTTACATTCTTTTCAAGAAGTTCATTATATTTAGCTACAAAATAATTTACAAGAACAGAGATATCATCTTTTCTCTCTCTTAATGGAGGAATAGTTATATTTAAAACACTCAGTCTATAGTAAAGGTCCATCCTTAATTCATTGTCCTCTATTGCTTTCATAGGATCTTTATTTAAAGCTGCAATTATTTTTACATTGATATCTATTACATCCTTTGCTCCTATTCTTCTTATTTTATTCTCCTGTAGGGCTCTCAATAATTTAGACTGCAAATTCATAGGCATAGAGTTGATTTCATCTAAAAAAATAGTTCCCCCATCTGCTGTCTCTAAAAGTCCCGGACTGTCTACTGCCCCTGTAAATGCTCCCTTAGCTGTCCCAAAGAATATACTTTCAAGAAGGTTTTCTGGTATAGCTGCACAGTTTTGAGCAATAAAAGGCTTATCTTTTCTTTTACTTTCATTATGTATAGCCTGAGCAAAAAGCTCTTTTCCAGTTCCAGTTTCTCCATAAATCATTACTGGAAGATATGAATCAGATATCGTTTTTATAAATTCTTTCAATTGCTTCATTTCAAAGTTGTTAGTTATAATATCATCAAGAGTATATCTCGCCCCATTCTTATTTAAAGAAAGATCTTTTAAATTTATTTTTTTTAATTCATCTAAGCTTATTTCAGTATCTTTTTCAAATCTTTTAGGATCAGTTATCTCTTCAGAGGATAAATCAATGGCTCCTACTACCCTGCCTCCTGACTTAATTGGTATTGATAATGAAGAAATTAATATTTCTTTATGATTTCTAGGCTTTAATTTTTGATTTTTAACATATATGGGCATTTCCAATTCCATAGCTCTATACATGCTGCTTTTATTTCCAGAAAGATTTTCATATATTTCATAGAAATTTTTTCCTATTACTTCATAACCTTCACTATTGTTATTAAGTTTACTATTAAATTTAACTGTAAAAAGTATTTCCCCTTTTGTGTCTATAATTGTTATTCCATCGATATAACCTTTTTCCCCAAAAAGATTTTTTATAAGTTCCATGGCTGCTCCTTAATTTTCCCCCAGTTATTTTTATTATACATCTATTACTATAATAGCATATTTTATAATATTTTTAAAACATTTTAGCGTAATGATAGACATTGATGGAAAATTTTATCTTTTTTTATAAAAAGAATTATCAAACATTAAAAAACTTTATATAGTACCTATAAAACAATTTTTTTATTTTAAAATTAAAAGCCCTTATTTAATTATGCTTGAAATGTATTTATTTACGTTTTTCAAAATTTAGTATATAATATAGTATATTTTTAAAAATGATATAATTTCATTCAAGGAGGAATAAATGAATAAAATAGATAGAAGAAAACTTATAGAGACTGCCCTTGGAAAAAGAGAAGCAACTTTGAAATTGGAAAATGCTAATCTTGTAAATGTATTTTCTGGGGAAATCTATATGGCTAATGTATATCTATACAACGAATATATTGCAGATGTAGTAGAAATTGAAAATGATAAAAATAAAAAAGCTGAGAAAGTAGTGGACTTGAAAGGAAAATATCTTGCTCCTGGGTTTATTGATTCTCATCTTCATATAGAGAGCAGTCATTTGACTCCATACCACTTTGCTGAAGCTGTTATTCCAAAGGGAACTACTACTATAATAGCTGATCCTCATGAAATAGGAAATGCTCTGGGAGAAGAGGGAGTTGACTATATGCTTGAAGCTTCTGAAAATCTTCCTATGAATCAATATTTCCTTATTCCTTCATGTGTACCATCAGTAGTAGGTCTTGAAACTACTGGGGCTGAACTTACAGCTGATATGATAGATAAAATGCTGGATAAAGATAGAATTCTTGGATTGGGAGAGGTAATGGACTATGTTGGTGTCATTAATTCTGATAAAAGAATGGAAGATATAATAGATGCTGCATATCAAAAAGATAAGTTCCTTCAAGGACATGCTCCAGAAGTAACTGGGGAAAATCTTTCAGCTTATTTATGTGGTGGTCCTGTATCTTGCCATGAAGTAAGAAATGGAATTCATGCAAAGGAAAAAATAAGAAAAGGAATGATAGTAGATGCTAGAGAAAGCTCTATGTCAAAAAATATTACTTCTATAGTTGAAAATATTAAAGACTTGAAATCACCTAGAAACTTAACTTTATGTACAGATGACAGAGAGCCTAAAGATATTCTTGAAAAAGGTCATATAAATGATTGTGTAAGAATTGCTATAAAAGCTGGTCTTGATCCAATAGAAGCAATAAGAGCTGTCACTTTAAATGCTGCTCAAGCTTACCATCTGGAAAAATTAGGTGCTGTTGCTCCTGGATATTTTGCTGACATGGTAGTTTTTGACAACCTTAAAGATATCAATGTAAGTTCTGTATACTATAAAGGTAAGTTGGTTGCAGAAAATGATCAGATGACTGTTGAAATTAAAAAACCTATCATTGAAATAGAAAATAGAAATACTGTAAATATAAAAGATTTCTCAGCAGAAGATTTTAAAATAAAAGTTCCTGTAGAGAATGGAAAAATAGAAATTATTGGTATGGAATATACTGACAGAGTAAGAAGCATCACTAGAAAAAAAGTATTTGAAGTTCCTGTAAAAGACGGATATATCGACCTTAGTGGAACTGAATTAAACTTTGTAGCTATTGCTAACAGATATCACAATGATAATATTGCCCTAGCTGTAGTTGAGAATTTCTATATGGCAAAAGGTGCTGTAGGAACTACTTACTCTCACGACTCTCATAACATTACTATTATATACAACGATCCTCAAGATGCTGTAGCTATCTCTAAAAGAATAGCTGAAATAGGTGGAGGAGTAGTTGTGGCTGAAAATGGAAAAATAGTTGATGAGCTTCCTTTCCCAATAGCTGGGATGCTTTCTCAAAAACCAGCTAAAGATGTAAGCTTGGATATTCAAAGAATGAATGCTCTGCTTAGAACTTATGGTATAGAAACTGACAGCCCTATAACTAGACCTAGCACTTTAGCTCTTATTGTTATTCCAGAGGTAAAAATGAGTGATCTTGGTCTTATAGATGTAGTTAATCAAAAAGTTATCAAACAATTTTAAATAATATTTTTTGACAAGGGGGAAAAACAAAAAAATGAACAGCAAAAATGAAGGTTTCTTGGATAAATATTTCAAGATAACAGAGAGAGGAAGCAACATCAAAGTTGAGATGGGTGCTGGATTAGCTACTTTTATGACTATGTCATATATTTTGATAGTTCATCCCATGATTATGAAAAGTGCAGGAATGCCTGCCAATGAAGTATTCACCGTTACTGCTATTACATCTTGTGTTTTTACACTGCTTATGGGATTGTATGCCAAGCTTCCTTTTGCCCTTGCACCAGCTATGGGAAGTAATGCTTTCCTTGCTATGACATTAGTTGGAAGTGGAGCTGTAACATGGCAGCAAGGTCTTGCTATGAACTTTGTATCTGGAATAATCTTCTTGATTATGTCTATATTTGGTTTTAGAGAAGTTATTGTAAAATTTCTTCCTAAGAGTTTAAAGCTTGGGATAGGAGCAGCAGTTGGAATTTTCCTTATTGAACTGGGATTCAAAAACGGTGGACTTATGAAAGCTGTTAATGGTTCTGTTTCAATAGGAGATTTGAGCAATCCAGCAGCTATGACAGCACTTTTTGGTATTTTTGTAACAGCTATACTTGCTGCCAGAAGAGTAAAGTGCGATATGCTTCTTGGAATAGTTTCTGCTACTCTTATAGGTATTCCTTTAGGTGTAACTAAAATTCCTGCCAGCTTTATAGCTATGCCTAGTACTATCAGTGATATTGCTTTTAAACTTGATTTTTCAAATATTTTCAGCATAAAAGTTCTTCCTATACTGTTTGTATTCTTTGTTGGAGATTTCTTCTCTACATTGGGAACATTGTTGGGAGTATCTGAAAAAGCTGGTCTTTTGGATGAAAATGGAGATCTTCCTGATATTCAGAAACCTTTCCTAGTAGATGCTCTAGGTACAGTAGTTGGAGCTGCTATGGGAACTACTACTATTACTACATTTGTTGAATCTGCTGCTGGTGTTGGTGCTGGAGGTAGAACAGGGCTTACTGCTGTTTCTACAGGAGTATTATTCTTCTTTAGTTTATTCTTGAGTCCACTGGCTCTTATGGTACCTGCTGCTGCAACTGCTCCAGCTCTTATCATAATGGGTATCCTTATGCTTGGTGGAATGAAAAATATTGAGTATGATAATTTTACAGAATCTTTCCCTGTGTTCTTTATGGTTATCTGTACAGCATTTACTAACAGTATTTCTAATGGTGTTGGGGCTGGAATAATTTCTTATGCAGTAGTTAAACTAGGAGCTGGAAAAGGTAAAGATGTAAGTATTGGGTTATATGTACTTGCAGCTATTATGGTGTTCTATTTTATAAAATAAAATATTGAAATTATAGAAAATTAAAAAGTTTTAGGAGTTGTTTATTAAAGATTCCTAAAACTTTTTTATTATCCTTTAAATTTGACTCTTATTTTTAGTTTAAGACTAGCTACAGTAGAAATAAAGTCTATTAATATTGTTCACCACCCCTAAATCGCTAAACTCGTTTCACTCAGACAGTAGCGATTTTTAACGAGCTGTTTCACCTCATTAATTACGACTTTTTTTCTAATTTTCACTACTCTTAAACTATATTATTTTCTCTTTTGATTTTCAACTATTAGAACCTCTCTAATCCATTTTAATCTATAAAAAATACTACTGTCTCAAAATTAAAAATAGATTCTAAAAATTTGAAAATTAATAACAAATCTTTCTATTAGAAAATTTTTAAAATTTATTCCAGCTTTTTCAACTCTTTCTTTATAAAAAAAACATAAAAAAAAGGGATATTTCTATCCCTAAATTCTAATATTCTTCTTCTAATCTTTTATGATGAGCGATTTTTTCTCTCCCCACCATAGCTGAATAGTCCATTCCACTATTTTCTATAACTTTTAGAACACTCCTTGCTTTTGAAGCAGTAGCAAGATTTAAAGCAGTTCTTTGATGATTATTCTTGATATTAACTTCTCCACCAAATTCTATAAGAAGTTCCATTATCTTTCCTAAATCTTTTATCGCTGCTATATGCATAGGTGTATCTCCATCTTTATTTTTAGCATTAGGATCAGCACCACAATATACTAAAGCATCTATAAAATCATATGCTCCATCTTCAACACAATAATGTAAAATAGTATTTCCATTTTCATCTGTTTCTTCAACACTGTCCATATCTAAATTTTCTTTAAATGCTTCTAAATCATTTTCTTCTAAAAATTGTAAAAGTTCCATTTGTCACCTCTAAAAATATTCTCCTTCTAATTTTTTTAATTACATATTTTTAAAAATCCTCAAAACTCTATCTTATAGCTTCCTGTCTTCAGTAACCACTCTCCTCTAAGTAAAGCGGCGGTTCAATCTCCAATTTGCATTTCTTGCCCTTCCAAGCTTCGATCAGAACAAGGTTTGAATTTTTTTCCTTAGAAAAATAAACAAATCTCACTCTTTTAAGAGAGAACCCACTATCTTCAAGAATTCTTGATATATCTGTGAATCTATAACTTCTATGAACTAAAGAGAAACTTCCTACTGGTTTTAAAAGTCTTTTTGCACTCTGCACCAGTTGAGAAAGATTCAATTTTATCTCATGTCTCGCTATAGATTTGCAGCTAAGGATATTTTGTTTCTTTCCATCCACTTCCATATATGGAGGATTTGAAACTATATAATCAAAAGAATTTCCCATAGAATATTCTTTGACATCACCATGTACTATTTTTATATTTTCTTTAAGGCAGTTAAGTTCAATATTTTTTTCTGCCAGTTCAATATTTTCTTCCTGTATATCTATACCAGTTATATCTTCTCCCTTTTCTTTTGAAGAAAGAAGTATAGGGATGACACCATTCCCCGTTCCTATATCCAATATTTTTCCTTTTTTAGGATAAGCAAAAAAGTCTGATAAAATTACTGCATCTACAGAAAATCTAAACCCATCCTTTTTCTGAATAAGCTTATATTTTCCAGCCAGCAATGTAATATCTTCATTTGCTAACATTTTTACTCCTTTTCAAGTTCCTTATGTTCAAGTTCTTCACGAGTTTTTTCACTTTTCAGCTTACTTGCCTCTTTTCTGTTGAACTTTACTTCATCGATCTCAAATTTCATAATACCTATATTTTCCACATCAACAAAAAGGAAACCATTCAATGGACTTATACTTATAACTTTTCCATCTCCTTTTTCAGTTCTCACTTGTTGATTTACAGCTGGGTAACTTCTCAACACCTGCTCATACTGACTATATTCATAGTTTATACAGCATAGAAGTCTTCCACATACTCCTGATATTTTAGCAGGGTTTATTACAAGCCCCTGATCTCTTGCCATTTTTATAGATACAGAATCAAATTTATTTATAAAAGTTCTGCAACATAGTTCTTTTCCACAAATACCAATTGTTCCAAGTATTCTTGCTTCATCTCTTACACCAATCTGTCTAAGTTCTATTCTAAGTTTAAAAATATTAGCCAGATCTTTTACAAGCTCTCTAAAATCTATTCTTCCTTCAGCAGTAAAATAGAATATAAGCTTAGTTTTATCAAATGTATACTCTGTTCCTACCAGTTTCATAGGAAGTTTATGATGTATTATTCTTTCTTTACACTGAGCATTTGCTTTAGCTGATTCCTCTTTCAATTCATTGTATCTTTTTATTTCCTGCTCATCAGCTTTTTTTATAACAGGCTTTAAAGGAAGGACAAGCTGTTCTTCTTTCATCATCATAGGTTCTCCATAGACAACCCCTATTTCTTTTCCTCTAACTGTATCAACTATTACTTTATCGCCTTTTTTATACTCAATATCATCTACAACTTCAAAGTAATATCTTTTTTTAGTTATCTCAAACATTACTCCAAGTACTTTATATAGCTTTTTTTCTGCTGGAGCAGCTACAGTTTCAGTTGAAACAATTTCCTGCTCTACTCTGTTTTCTTCCATTAATTCCTCCTAATATTCTATCAATCCTTCTTCTAAAAAACTAAAGTAGGAATTTTTTGTAATTATTATATGATCAATCAGCCTTATATCTAAAGTTTTAAGACTGTCATACATATGTTGTGTCAGTTCTATATCCTGCTTAGATGGACTTATGTTCCCAGAGGGATGATTATGAGCAAAAACCACTGATTTAGCTCCATTCCTTATTGTCCTCTCCACTATCTCTCTTGGATAAACTGCACTTTTATCTATTGTACCATAAAAAAGCGTTTCACTTGCTATTAAATTATTTGCTGAATTTAAAAACAACACTTTAAATTCTTCTCTTTTAGAAAACCCTATATCCCCTCTTAAATAAGAGATAAGATCATTTTTACTCTTTATATTTAAAATATCATTATCTTTCAAATTTTCTTTATAACTGTTTTTAGCTATATCTCCCATTAATTTGAGAAATACAGCACTACTTTCTCCTATTCCATCTACCTTTAGCAATTCCTTTATATCTGCACCAAATATTTTTCCTGTTGAACCAAATACTTCTAAAAGATTTTTTGCTATTGGTTTTACATCTTTTCTTGGAATAGAATATGTGAGCAGTATCTCTAATATTTCATATTCATGAAAAGCTTCATATCCACTTTTCATATATTTTTCTTTGAGTCTTTTTCTATGCCCCTCTGGAGAATATTTTTCCATACCTCCACCTATAAGAAAAGATCATATACTGCTGTTGGTGTTTTCATTCCATTTATTACTTCTACTGCACAATCAATTATAGGGTAAGCAAGAACTGCTCCTGTTCCCTCTCCCAATCTCATTCTCATATTGAAAAATGCCTCTTCTCCAAGCTCCTTCAATACTAATTCCATTCCAGGTTCTTCACTCATATGAGTTGCAATTATATAATCTTTTATCTTTGGTTCTATTTTGCAAGCTACTAAAGCTGCTACACTTGATATAAATCCATCTACAAGCATAGGTTTTCTGTATCTGGCTGCTCCTATATACATTCCTACCATACATGCTATATCCAATCCACCTACATGAGCCAGTACATCTATTGGATCCATATTAAATGTATCATATTTTTCACAAGATTCCACTATTATTTTTTTCTTTTTTACAAGGCCGCTGTCAGAAAGTCCTCCCCCTCTGCCAACTATTTTATCTATATCCCCTTTTGTAAAAGAGTATAAAACTGCTGAACTTGTGGAAGTATTTCCTATTCCCATTTCTCCATTTGAAAAAATATCATACCCTGCTTCTACTTTTTCATTTATTAATTCTATTCCCACCATTATTGCTTTTACACATTCTTCCTGTGTCATTGCAGGTTCTTTATAGAAATTATTAGTTCCTTTTTTTACATTTTTTCTGTATAGATTAGGATAATCTCTAGGAATCGAATCTTTTATCCCAATATCTACAAGGTTGAAATCTACCCCTATAGTTCTTGTCAAAAGACCTATTGCCGCTATTCTATTAAGCATAGCTTCAGATACTATACGTGTATATTCCAAAGGGCATGAAGAAATTCCTTCCTCTATTACACCATTATCTGCTGATGCTACTATATGACATCTTTTATTTATTTTCTTTACAGGAAACCCACTGATTCCTGCTAGTTTTATAGCTATATCTTCAAGAGTTCCAAGGCTCCCATTAGGCTTCATTTTTCTGTCAAGTTCTCCCTGTGCTGCTTTTACAGCCTCTTTGTCTGCACCTTCTATTTCTCCAATAATTTTTTTTAACTCTTTCATCTCATCACCCTATGTTTAGTCCTTTTAGTATTGGGAACCCATCTGCAAATTCTATTATACAGATACCTCCATTTTCCACACTATATTTCCAGTAACTTTCTAGTTTATCTGAAAAATACCAGCTTAATATACAGTTGATAACACCCCAGTGAGTTACCACTAAATTATTTTTTGTTTTATCCAGACTTTCTATAAATTCTATAGCTCTGCTTTGAAGCTTTTCAAGACTTTCTCCAGTAACAAAATCAAAAGTTTTCCATTCGTTTTTGCTCTTTTCACACTCTGCTGGATACTTTTCCTCTATCTCCTTGTAGCTCATTCCCTCAAATATTCCAAAATCTATTTCCTGAAGTCTTTTATCAAATGTTATTGGAAGACTGAGATAATTTACCAGTTCTGCTGTCTCGGCTGCTCTTAACAGATCACTTGAATAAACTGCATCATATCCATGTTTTTTCAACACATCCCCAGCTTTTTTACACTGCACTCTTCCCATTTCATTCAGACCTGGATCAAGCTTTCCAAAGAATATTCCTTCAACATTCATCTGTGTCTGCCCATGTCTGACAATTATCAGTTTACCCACTTCTATCACCTATACAGCCGCTAATATATAAATAACAAACATAGCAATTATTTCTGAAAGCTCAACTACTGCTCCTAGTGTATCCCCTGTGATTCCACCGATTTTTCTAGTCATCAATTTTGCATAGAAGAATCCAAGAAGCATTATTATTGGAATAACAATTAAAATTGTATAAGGAAGTCCGAATAAGTAAGCTGCCCCTCCTACAAATGCTACTGTTAATACTGTAGCAACAGCTACTCCACCAGCATTGGTATGATCTACAAAAGTTTTTCCCATTCCAGTAGATCTAGCATATGGTGCTGATGCACAATTTACTACACTGTTTAATCTTGCTATCACTGGAACTATTAGAAGTAATATTCCCATATTAAGTCCAGCAAATTCCGATATCTCTACAAGAAGAACTACTTTTAACATAAAATATAGTATAAGAACAAGTCCTCCATTAGTACCTAATCTCGAATCTTTCATTATATCAAGCATTTTTTGTTTGCTTCTATAGCTGAATATCCCATCAAATGTGTCTGCCAGGCCATCCAGATGAAGTCCCCCTGTAAGTATTACCTCTATAGTTACAAGCAGTACTGCCATGACCATTGGTGAATATACTACAGTATATAGCAGCCAGAATGCTCCAAAAAGTATAAGACCTATTATCATTCCAATTACTGGAAAAAATTTCATGCTCTTTCCTAACTCATCAGAATCAAATTTTGGATCAACTCCAATAGGAAGTCTAGTCATAAATCTAAAAAGTAACAATATTCCTTTCATTAAATATCCTCCTAAAACTATTTTAATTTCATTTTTATCCCAGAAACTACAAAGTATGCTTCATCAGCTTTTGCTGCTGCTAATTGATTCATTCTTCCGCATATATCTCTAAAATGTCTCCCCAAAGCATAAGCAGGAACTATTCCCATACCTATTTCATTGGAAACTATTACAATATCCTGATCTGATGATCTTATATATTCCAGAAGTTCTTCTACTTCTTTTTTTATGTTGTTTTCTATTGATGTAAGTTCTTCATCAGGCATATGATCCCAGTCATATTCTTTCTCCATTATCATGAGGTTAGTTACCATATTTGTCAGACAGTCCAGAAGTATAACTCCCCCCTGCTTCATGTGAGGTTTTACAAGTTCAACTGTATTTTTGTATCCCTCTACAGTAGTCCAGTTCTCCCCTCGCTGTTCTCTATGCTTAGCTACACGAGCTCTCATTTCATCATCAAATATGATTGCAGTTGCCAGATATATTTTATCTCTATACCCCATGTCAGCTATATACTCCTCTGCATATCTGCTTTTTCCACTTCGAGATCCCCCAGTGAAGTAAATAATTCTTCCCAATTTGCCATCTCCTCTACTTTATTTCAATGAATTAATTATATCATATTTTTCTAGATTTTACACTTGATTTTCTGCTTATACTCTATGGTAAAGAAAAAAGCCTCTCAGTTATTTTTAGTTGAGAGACTTTGGATTTGGCTGTTATTTTAATATTTGATCTCATTTATTCTATTGTTAATACTTTTAACTGTACAAACTTTATTGTTTTTTTAGGTATTATCTCTCTCACTTCATTTGATGTTGGGCTTCCTATCCTTCTCTTTTTCCTTTTTAAAAGTGAAAATGTACCCTTATTTTTAAATTTTACTTCCTCATCCATAGCTATTATTTCTGCTATAAGATTAAATATCTCTTCTATTTCTTCTCTTGCTTCTTCATATTCTATTGTTTCATCCTGTTCTTTTCTCAATTTTTTGTAATATGATACAAATTCTCTAGTGTTCATATTCCTCCTCAATTAGAGTATTAAGCTCATTTACTTTATCTATCATTTTCATTCTAGGTCTAAATTTAATGACTTTCTTTTCTTCTGTCATCATCATTTCTCTTGTTGCTAAATTTAATATTTTTCTAGATTTTACTTCCCTTTTCTCAAATATTCCCCAGTCTTTTATTATTACTTTATCTTCTTCTAAAACATCAAAAAGAGCTTTCCAGAAAGAATCTAATCTTTCTTTTGCTTCTCTTATGCTTTTTAGATTCCTTCTTTCTTTGTATAAGATTAAAAACTCTTTTTCTGTCATTTTTATTTTCTCCTTATAGTAGCTATCCCTTCTCTAAAGTCTTTATTAAATATAAATATAACTAAAGTTACAATTGATACCACTGATGTTAATATAGCTTTCTTTAACCAATCTACCCAGGTATATATTTTTATTATTGGAATATAATTTAATAAAAATTTACTTAGTATTAATGAAAATATAATTAATAAAAGATAATTTCCATAAACTTTAATATATTCTTTATAATCTTTATTAAAACATCTTTTAAAAACCATTAGAGGTTTTGCTATACAAATTATTAAAACATTTGATAATATTGTTCCAATTATTACTCCGTTTAATCCTAAATAAAAAACTAAAACTAAAGATGATACAAAATTTATTGTAGCTTCTGTTATTGGTAAATGGATATCATCAAAAAATCCGCTTCCATCTTTAAATATATCTGTAACACCTCTAAAACATCTTATAAAAAGATTAATACAGATTAATAATGCTGTAATATCTGACAAAATATAATTTTTTCCAAGCCATAAGCTTACAAACCCATTTATTAAATAATAAGTACAGCAACTAAAAATTATACTTATTAATAAAAATAATACATTCAATTTTCTCCAATAATTATAAATTTCTTCCTTAGTATGAACTGCTATATATTTACCTATCATTGGTCTTAGTACATTCAAAAATATTCCTAAAATAGTTAAAATCATCTGTTCTACCATTTGATAACTTGCGTATATTCCTACTATTTCTAGAGATATAAATTTTGATATCAATATCAAATCAGTATTAAAAACTACCAATTCTCCAATTTTATGCCAAAATAATTTTTTTAAATTTTTACTTATGCTCTTGTCTTTTTCACAAGTTTTAATAATATGTGAATAATATTTTTTGTAGTGATATTTATAAAAAATATATTGGGTTATATTATCTAAAATCAGTAAAAATATAAACAAAAAAAAGGACTGAATTCTTATTATAACTACTATCTGTAGTATTTGATAAAATATTTTACTAATTCCCTGAACTATTCTTACATATAAAAATTCTTGGTTTGCAGTAAATAAAATGCTATATTTTACAAACAAATAAGTTATTGCTGTATTAATTACATAAAAACTCCAATATAAATATATTTCTTTTGAAAAAGTGTTATCTTTTATAAAAAATGGTATTATTGGGTTAATTGATAAACCAATAATTAAAATAAAGAAAAATATTTTATTATATAATGAAGTTATTGTATTGATAATAATACTCATCCTTTCTATATTTCTTTTATAAAGTGGTTCATATAATGCATAAGCTGATGCTGAAGATATCCCCATATCTACTAAGTTTAAATACACCATTATTTGAGTAAATAATTTCATCAATCCAAGTTTTTCTATTCCCATATAATTGGCAAAATATTTATTTATTATAAATGAAAATAGACTTGTAAAAATAGTAATTACAAAATTTATAATTATTTTTCTTATAAAATTTTTATCTATAGCTCTTCTCTCCTTTCCTAATATTCATTTTATTAGCTTAAAGTTTACATAAAATATTTCTAATCTTTAAAATACAATAATTTATTATTATAATATAAAAAAAGTTATTAGTTATATAAATCAAAAACAAGTTATAAGGAACTTTATCTTTTTTAACAAAACTACAATTTTATTTAGAAATAAAAATGTTATTTTATACGGAAACATAATTAATATTTTTATGAAAAATAATGTTATTTTACCTACTATATCTCTATTTTTATTGAATCTCTTATCTCTTATCAAGAATAAAAACTTTTCATACCCTTCCATATATTCTTTGCTATTAAATACTGACTTAAAGGATAAAAAATTTTTTAAATGATATATACTATTTCTATATAACAAATCTTCAATACTTTCATTTTGTTCTTTAAAAAATTCTTTCAACAAATCAAAGCACTTAAAAATTTGACATTTTGTTACTCCATTAATTGTATTTGTAATACTTTCAGGGTTTTGCCTATAGTGATAAAATGCCTTTTTTAAGTATCCTATTCTTCTTGCAAAATAAATAAGTCTTGGAGTAGTAGATAAATCTTCACCTATCGAAACATTCCCAGGATGAAAAATATTATTCTCTTTATATAATGATGTTTTAAATAATTTATTCCACATTGCCGGAGCATCATCATCATAAAAAAAATCTTTTAAATATTCTTTTGAGTCAAAAATAATTTTCTCTGATTTTTTTTTACCCTTTTTTATTTTCTTTTTTCCATCAAAATAATCTTCACAGTAATCTGAAACTACAATATCTAAATTTTCTTTTTCTGCAAATTCATACACACTCTTTAAAAAATCTTTTTCAACCCAATCATCTCCATCAATATGTTGAATATATTTTCCAGTTGCTATTTTTATACCCATATTTCTGGCTGAAGATAATCCACCATTTTTTTTAGTTATTACTTGTATTCTTTGGTCTTCTTTCATTAATTTATTTATCACATCTAAACTTCCATCTGGCGATCCATCATTAATTATAATTATTTCAATTTCTTCTAATGTTTGTTCCATAATACTTCTCATACATTTTTCGATATATTTTTCTACATTATATACAGGAACAATTACAGATATTTTTTTCATTTTTACTCCCATAATGATTTATATTTTTTTATAAACTATGTATACTTTGTTAAATAAAATTTTTAATTTCATTTTATAATTAATATATTCTCTATAGTCTTTTTTTATTTTTTTTATTACTTTTTTCTTTGATAAATTATTTATTAAAGATAAAGATAATGTATTTTCTAAAACTTCACTTATTATATTTTTCAAATTAATAGAGCTTATTTCATTGACACATTGTTTTTTTCTATAATTGATTAGTTCATCAGAGACTTTAAATAAATCTTCTAATTTTTTTTTAGTTACTTTTTGAGTCATTATTGAATTTTCCCTGTATCTTCTAAAATAAAATTGCTTATTTATATATATTAATTTTTCTACTTTATCAAGTAATATTGTAGAAAATAAATTATCTTCATATTGGATTTCTGGATAAAATTTTAATTTTTCTCTGGATAAAATTTCTCTTTTAAAAAAATATAAACATGAAGAAACTATATTTTTTTTATTTTTTAAACATAACCTAGTAAATTCTCTTCCAGTAAATATTTTATTTACTTCTAAAAAGCTTCTATCATAATTTGTAATATATTTAAAATTTTCTATATTTGAAAATGAAAAAGCATCAAAACAAACCATTTCTAATTCATATTTTTCACATTTTTTATAACATATTTCTAAAGTTTCTAGAGCGATATAATCATCACTATCCATAAAATAGATATATTTACCCTTAGCATTTTCAATTCCACTATTTCTTGCTATACTTTGTCCTTGATTTTTTTGATTAATTATCTTTATTCTTTTATCTTTAGTTGCATATCCTTTTATTATTCTTAAGCTTTTATCTGTCGACCCATCATTTATAATTATTATTTCTATGTCCTTTAAACTTTGATTTACAACACTTTCTAATGCTTCCTTCAGATATTCTTCTACATTGTAGACTGGAATTATTACACTTACCATTTTTTTTTGCATAAATAAATATTTATTTATACTTCCCCCTTTAATTTATTACTTTGTAAAAATATTTTATTCTTGTCCTATTGGATAATAATTAAATATTTCTCTTACTTTTTGATCTTTTGCATATACATTTCTTAAATCAAAATAAAACTTTCCTTTCATTCTTTTTTTTACTTTTTCCAAATTCATTCCCCTAAATTGATGCCATTCAATTACTAACACTACTGCATCTGCCTCATTTACTGCTGAATATTCATCTGCACAATATGTTATTACTTTTTCACAATCCTCAAGCCTCCATCTTGCTTCTTTCATTCCTTCTGGACAATATGCCTGTATTTTTGCTCCTGAACTTACAAGTCCTCTTATTATATCTATACTTGGTGCATCTCTCATATCATCTGTATCTGGTTTAAACGAAAGTCCTAAGATAGCTATATGTTTTCCTTCCACACCATTCATTTCTCTTATTATTTTTTCTACCATTCTTTTCTTTTGTTTTTCATTTGCATCTATTGCTGCTTTTATTACATACATATCTTCTCCATGTTTTTTAGCTATATCTACTATGGCTTTTGTATCTTTTGGAAAACATGACCCTCCATATCCAGGTCCACAATGTAAAAACTTAGGTGATATCCTTCCATCCATTCCCATTGCCCTTGCTATCTCCTGTGAATTAGCACCTACTTTTTCTGCGAGAAGAGCTATTTCATTTATAAATGATATCTTTACTGCTAAAAAAGCATTTGATGCATATTTTATCATTTCTGCTGTTTCTATACTAGTAAATACAAAGGGAGTTTCATTTATAAAAAGAACATCATACACTTTTTTCATTATCTCCTTTGCTTTTTCACTTTCTGTTCCTATCACTACTCTATCTGGTTTTAAACAGTCTCCAACTGCTTTTCCTTCTCTTAAAAATTCTGGATTTGATACTATATCAAATTCAAAATTTACTTTTCTTTCATCGAGTTTTTTTTGAATAGTTTCTCTTACTAATTTCCCTGTTCCTACAGGTACTGTAGACTTATCAACTATTATTTTGTATTCATTCATATATTTTCCAATATCTCTTGCTACATCTAACACATAATGGAGATCTGCTGAACCATCTAATGCTGGAGGTGTTCCTACAGCTATAAATATCACTTCTGAATTTTTTGTTGTATATTTCATATCTGTTGTAAATTCTATTCTTTCAGCTTTCATATTTTTTTCTAAAAGTTCTTTTAATCCTGGTTCGTATATTGGTACTACTCCATTTTTTAAATTTTCTATCTTTTCTGCTGATACATCCATACAAATGATATTTAATCCAAACTCTGCCATTATTACACCTTGAACTAGTCCAACATATCCAGTTCCTATTACTCCTATTTTCATTGATTTCTCCTATCTCTATAATCCATATATTTTCTTTCTCTAACTTTTTCTTTAATTTTTTTTAAATAAAATCCATTTATAAAATTTTTAAAAAAATCATTTGGAAAAATCTTTCCTTTCTCTTTTTTTATTTTTTTTAATAATAATATAGAATATTTCAATCCATAGTTTTTACTTGTAAATAAAAAACCTATAAAGTAAGGTCTAAAAGAATATTCATTTTTTTCTATTAAAAATTTGTTTATTTTCAATATTTCATTTACTCTAATTTCAAAAAAATTTTGTGCTTGAAGTGTAGTTAAAGAACCATGAGTCCTTGTTACACAATACACAATTTCATTAGAAGCAAGTATTGAAGTTGCATAAAATCCACTTTGGACAGAAAACATTCTATCATTTGCAACTAAAATATTACTAAATCTCAAATTATACTTATTTATAAATTGTTTAGATATCATCTTTGCCCAAGGAACTACAAACTCATATCTTAATTTTTTTTCATTCTTTTTATTCGAATTAGCAAAATAATCTAACACTAATTTTCTATAATATATATGTCTATCTGCTTCTTTTTGAGAATCTAAAAAAATACTCTTACAATTAAAAAAAATTATATCTACTTCTTCATTTTTATATTTTTCAAATATTTTAAAAGAACCTTTTAAAAAAAAGTCATCTGAATCTGCAAATAAAATCCATTTTCCTTTTGAATTTTCTATTCCTGTATTTCTAGCCCCTCCTGCTCCTTTTGGATATAAATTTTTAAGCCATTTTATATTCTCTCTTCTTTTATAATTTTTTTTAAATACTTTAATGTCGCTATTATCACTATTATCATCAACCACAATTACTTCTATTTCTCTTCTATTAGGAATACTTTCAATTAATTTTCCTAATAAGTTAAAAGAGTTAAAATGTGGTATTATTACAGAAAAATCTATATTATTCATTTTTTCCTTCCCTATTTATGAACTTCTATTATCTCTAATTTTTTTTCTTTGGTTATGTCAATTAAAAATTTCAAAATTAATTAAGTAAAAAACATAAAACTTAACTCAAAAAATAAAATAAATATTGAAAATCCAGATAATTTTTTTTACTAACTAAGGTTGAAATTATTCTTTCTTGAAAATTAAAAAAATTATATTATATACTCATATTATTATTCTCTCCATTAACCCAATAAATGCATTAGATAAAATATAAAAAATATTAAACTAAATTTTATTGATATCTATTCTCACTTTATTTTTTCTTAAAATATTTTGATAAATTATTCTTCTCAGGTTATTTCCACAAATTCTTATCCCTAACCTAATTACAATATTTGTTAGATAATAATAAGTATTCATATATCCTTCTTTATAAAACTTTGTTAAAGCTTTTATTTCATTTTTGATATATGAAATACCTCCTCTTCTCTCATAAACATCCAAATTACTCCTTATGTAAAGTAAATTTTCTTGAATATTATATCCTTTACCTAACTTCAGCATTCTTAAAAATAAATCATAATCTTCAAACCAAAAACAATCTTGATAATTCCCTGTTTTTATTACATAACTTTTTTTAAAACCTATTCCTGCATGTATAAATGGGCATCTTCTTTTTGAGAATTTTAAAATTTCTTCATTCTTTTCAGGTAAAATTCTTTCTGAAATAATATCATTTTTATCTTTATCAAAATCATATCCATTAGTTCCAACTAAGATTAAATCTTTTTTTTCAGTAAAAATTTTTACTTGTTCAAATATTTTCTTAGGATGCATAATATCATCTGTATCCATTCTTATTATTATTTCATTTGAACAATTTAATACTCCTTCTCTTAATGCTAGTCCTAATCCTCTATTTTTTTCTAAAGGAACTATTTTCATATTTATCTTATTTTTATACTCTTTTATTACTTGTTCTAATTCTTCTGTTAGAAGTCCATCTTTCACTAAAACTATTTCATCTGGTAAATAAGTTTGTTCTAATATACTATCCAAACTTTTTCTAAAATATTCTGCTTTTTCTTTAGAGTATATTGACATCAAAACTGATACTTTTATTTTTTCCATCAATATGCCCCCTTTTTTCCAATAACATTCTTTATTGTTTTTATTGTTATTGTCACATCCAGCCATAATGACCAGTTTCTTATATAATAAAGATCCAGCGCTATTCTTTCATCATAGTTCTCAATATCTGACCTTCCATTTGCCTGCCACATTCCTGTTATTCCTGGCTTTACCATAAATATCTTTCTGCTGTTTTCTTCTCCATAGTACATATCTACTTCTTTTTGTACTACTGGTCTTGGACCTACAAATGACATTTCCCCTTTTATTACATTTATAAATTGTGGGAATTCGTCTAATGATGTTTTTCTTAAAAATTTCCCTACCTCTGTTACTCTTGGATCATTTTTAAGTTTAAAGTTCTTATAATATTCTTCTCTAAGTTTTTCATCTTTAGATAACATCTCTTCCAGTCTTTTCTCAGCATCAACATACATAGTTCTAAACTTATACATCTTAAAAGACTTCAAATCTTTTCCTATTCTAGTATGATAAAAGATTGCTTTTCCTCCATCCTTCTTTATTTTTGGCGCATATATTAAATAGAGTATTCCTAGAACTATGCAGCCTACTATTCCAGCTACAATATCAAAACTTCTTTTTAGTAATCTATTTATCGTTTTATTCATTCCATTGTATGAAGATATCAGCATTATTCCATCATAATCCTCTATCTCAGAATTAAAAGTATATGTTCCATTTAATTCTGGAGTAAATTTTATTCTTTCTACCTTTCCATCAAGCTTATTTATTATTTCTGCCATTTGATTATTATCTGCTAATGGAAGCGCTATTATCACTTCGCTCACATTACTTTCTATAATAATTCTTTCTATATCACTACAATCTCCCAATATTTTTCTTTCATCTATTAAAATATCTTGATTTATTCCCTTTAAAGTATTAGCGCTTATATAGCCTAAAAGATTATACATAGTAAAATCATTCTCTTTTATTACTCTAGTAAGTTCTCTTGCTGTATGCCCTATTCCTATTATTATCAATCTTTTTTCCAGTGTTCTTCTAAAAAATTTTCTTATAAGGCTAATTATCAAAAGATTAAAAAAAGTAAATGTTACTCCTATTATTAAATGAACAGGTATATATTCAACACCACAAAAAGCTATATCATTAATAATCATGACTGCTAAATATTCTATATGTACATAAAGTTGTTTCTTAACTTCCTCCCAAATGAGTACAGTTTTAAAGGAATGCATTTTTTTAGTAATATTCAAAAGAAGGTAGATGAAGAAAGTATTATATGTAATATAGGCTGGTACTTTAAAAAAGCTGTTTATTAATAAGTAAAATAAAAATTGTAATCCTATCATTAAAATTTTTGAACTTTGTCTTTTCACTTTCCCCTTGCTCCTTGATTTTTATTTCAAGATGTTTCTTTTTTATTATTTTTTATTTTATATTTTTTAATTATTTATTTTTC
>OGIW01000583.1_pt1 | contig 26207 bp, 41 predicted proteins | sample 1571921 | NCBI WGS metagenome assembly OGIW01 (sample SAMEA2582112, study PRJEB24529) | metagenome | biome: Human gut stool | place: China | collected 2011 | reverse complement strand
TTTTTTATTTTTTCAACAAATTTATCAAATTATAATTTCCTAAGAAATAAAAAAAGAACTTTTCTTTTCAAAAGTTCTTTTTCATCTTTTTAAATTCTACCTGTAGATTTATATAAATATATCATGACTATTGCTACTATTATAAAAATTATTCTTTTGCTCCACGAGCCTTCCATTAATTCACCAACTGCTTTTTGTGCTAATTCTAGCAAACCCCAGAAAGTAAGAATAACAAATAAAATAAAAAAATAAATTACTACATATGGTTGTATTTCCTTAACAAAACTTCCAGTTTTAATAAAACTAGCTATAATAAAACATATAAATAAAATTGTTGCAGGAAAAACAACTTTGTTTATAAAAAATTTTCTATTCATTTGTTGCTCCTTTCTATTTCGCTCTTAAGTGCTTCCTTTGTAGAATATATTTCAGGTAGTAATTCGCTTAAATCTCCTAATAAAGCTTTTATTGTTACTGCTCCATACTTTCTATAAGAAATAGTTTTATTGCTCCATCTACTTACTGCAACATCTTTATATTTTACTTTATAATAAACTTCTGCCCATTTATAACCTATTAATTTTTGATATGTATTACTTATGGCTAAACTCATTGTTATAAGAGAAAAAGCTAAATTTGCTGAATTATAAGCATCAACTCCTATATCTTTACTTATATTTATATCAAATCCAAATTTATTAATACTTTCTTTTAAAATTTCTCCCAATGGTTTATAAACCCAATCACGTGTCATATTAAAGCTGCCCATTTTTTCAGGCTCTCTTTTTATGACAAAAGAGACATCTGCCATAAATTCTGTAACCATCCCTGTTCCATGTGCTATGAAGTAAAATATAATCACTCCACTAGCAACTGTTCCTGCCCCATATGATAAGTTTTTTAAAAAAGAAATTCCTGTTACGCCATTAAATGCACTTAAAGAAGAATCTATAACACTAAATTCTTGTGGCATAATTATCATGTCACCCGTTACACCTTTAAGAGTAACTGTTCTTACATACGCCCCATCTCTATTTATTTGTCTATGTTCTCTCAAAATAAAATGAAATCTATAACCTTTTGCATTATCATAAGATTCATGATAAGAAGATAAATATCCTTCAAATATCAAATGCCTTAATACATATCCATTTCTTGATATTTTAATTTCAATATCTCTCAGAGATTTCTTAGATGTTCCTGTAATCATACTCCATTTATTCAACTTCATAATTTCTGCAAGATTCTTTTCATCTTCTCCCCTCAAATAGCCTGAAATAATAAATATTCCTTTTTTGAGAAACATTTTTATATTAGAGAAATCTATCTGTTTTAGTTCTATTTCTTCATCATTAACTTTAGATTTCATTATAATTTCTGTTTTGATTGCTTCATCTTCATAGTGATATAGTTCCATAAAATCTCCCCTTTATTAAAATAGTTTTAATATATAAAATATTATACCATATAAATTCACTATTTAGTTTTTGATGAAATTATAGAAATACAATATAATTCTTTATTAGGTTTTTATTTTATATAAAAAAATTAAAATAAAAAAAGAAGCTAATAATAAAATTAAAAGCTTCTTTTCTTAATCTATTAAATTTCAAGGAAGGTTTTATTCAAATCTAAAATCTATTTTATGCATTTCTTTTCTAATTCTTCATAGCTTCCGCCATCTTTTGATATGTAGCATGCTTCATTTTCAAGAAGTTCTTTATCATATTTTATTTGCTCTTCTAATACTTCAATATAACTCTTTAATAATTCAAATTTTTTGATTATTAATTCTTTTTGTGTTTCATCAGTTTTTAATTTAAATTCCTCACTGTGAATAAAATTATTTAATCTTTCCAATTTTGCTTTTTCTACTTCATGCTCTTCCAAAATGTACTTAAGATTTTTTTCAATGCTCATAACTTTCCTCCTATTTTATTTGTTGTTTTGTAATATATTATTCGTAAATTTTATTATTTTTCCTCTTTTTAATTTATATAGTTCAAATTAAATTAAAACAATAAACCTAAAAGCAATAAAAACTAATACTAAAAAATTTATTTTTAAATAAGTTTTTTATCTTTATTTGATCTTAATTCCTTCACTTTAATATGAGTTAATAAATAAAAAAGGGGATTATTATGAAAAAATTTAATATTTTTATTTTTAATATTGGAATTTTATTAGTTATTTTTACTATTTTAATTGATTTATTTACAAGTTTCTACTTACCTTTTATAAGAAATTACATATCTTTCATATTCCATTTATCTGTTTTTATTTATTGGTTAAATGATAAAGAATTTAATTTAAAGTATTTTTCTTGTTATTTTATAATTTCTATTTATATTAACTTTTTACTTACTACAACTCTTTTTTATGTACTTTTTAATGAGTTTTTTTCTACTTTTTTTATTATTTATGGAAAACTTTTTAATATTACATTTGTTGGTATTAGTACTAGTTTATTAAATTCTTTTCTATATAATCACTTTAAATTTAAATCATATTCTCAATATAGATCCTTGCTTTAATTTTATAATCATTTTAAAACATATCAATTTTTTATCATTACCAAATTTCTTAAATTTTAAACTTTTCATAAATTTTATTTATTTCTTTTTCTTCTATTCCTATATAATAATTAATTTTATTTTATATATATATATTTTATGGTATAATTATAGAAGAGCAAAATAGTTTCAATTTTTGACTTACTTTTATATTACTAAGTTATATTAAATTAAGAGGCTATTATGAAAAAATTTATTCAACAAAAATTAAACCAGAATTATATTGTTATTTTATACTATTATATCCTCGATACTAAAAATAAAATTTTTAAATTATTCTTATCTCAAGATTCTAAAAAGAACTTTATTTTTGAGGTAAAGGGATTCTCTTCCTTTATAATTTATTCCATACAACCAAATATTAAGGTTTAAAATTACCAGAAAGCTTCAAAATTAAAAATTGTAATAATCTAAAAAATATATAAACTATTCTCCTGATTTTTCCAATTAACCTTTCTTATAAAAACATCCATAAATAATTTAATATAAAGTATTTAATTTTCTAAAAAGTAATATTATATTTTTATAAATTATTGTAATTTCACTATTTTTGATTATTACTCAAAAAGTATAAAATAAAACTTATAGTATAATATTTTAAATAAAAAATTAAAATATTTACTTTAGAGAAGATTTAATTTAAATTTTTTATTAATTTCATCCTATATAATCTGAGTGACTTTATTTTAACAAAAGGAGGATCAATGATAAATTTAAAAACAATCAAAGCAGCAAAGTATGGGAATCAAGAAGCTATAGATATTATTTTTAAAACTTTTGCCCCCATTCTTAAAATCACTTCAAACAAATATTTTTTTTATGGCTGTGATAGAGATGATGTTTTTCAAGAAGCTATGATAGGTCTTTTAACAGCAATTAATTACTACAAGAGTGATCGAACAGCTTCTTTTAAAACATTTGCAATCCTTTGCATTAATAGACATTTAATTTCAAAAACAATTCATTTTAATTCTAAAAAAAATAAAATTCTCACTTCTTCTATTTCTGCTTCTGATTTAGATAGTAAAGAATATAATCAGATTAAATCTAAAAATCATTCTCCAGAAGATATATGCTTTTCAAATGAAAAGAAAAGTTATTTAAATACTTCTCTTGAAAAAATTTTAAGTAAATCTGAAAAAGAAATGTACAATTATTTGCTGCTTGAGATGAATTATCATGAAATTTCTTTAAAAACTAAAAGAACTTCCAAAAATATTGATAATACAATTCAAAGAGTTAGAAGAAAAGTAAAAGGCATAATAAAAGATTATGAAAGTCTTTTTTAAAACATTTAAATTATAATTAAGTCAAAAGGATAACTTTAAAGAAAACTTTAAAACTATCCCTACATATTTCTTAATTCAATTATAATGTTTTCATGTGAATTGATTCAATATTACCCTCATAAGGGAAATAAATAAAGAAATCTTCCTCTAAATTTTTACTTTTAAATTTTTTTGAAAAATTTAAATAATTAATTTGTGATAAAATTTTTTTTATTTTCATAGTTTACTACCTCCTAAAGAGCTATGTTTCAATGATATAGTTATTAAAATATATTCAATGTTTTTTAAAGTGAATACCTTATTTTTCATCTTTGACCTCCTTTTAAATTATTTTATATTCTCTTATTTATAGTATTCATTTTTATTTATTCTATCCCTTTAAAATAAAAAATTAAAAGAATTTCAATACAAAAATCAATTGAATTAATCAGCTTCTATTACTTCTTTAAAACATGCACATCTGAATAACTAAAATTAGTTATATATTTCATTAAAGTTCTACTTCCAAGCATAATATTTTCTGTATAATTCTTCAATATATTCAAATTTTTATATAAATGATGCCCTTAATATCTCATATCATTTTATCTTTTTAGTTTCTATTCCATTTATTAATTTATATTTAGTAGAATTTTTAAAATAAAAAAAGGGATGGATAAAATTAATGTGAATAATTAATATAACTTCATCCAATTATTTTTATGTTTTACTCATAAAGGAGTCTCTGTTCTTAGAGGCTTCTTTTATTTTTAAATAAAAAAGGGAATTATGAAGTTTTGTGGAATAATATTGTAATCTTTCCCCAAGATGTTTTATAATATATTAGAAAAGGGAGCTTTCTTGCAAAGGCTCCCTTTTGCTTGTTTACAAAAAAGAAAAAAGAGCTGATAGGATTAAAAACTCCTTTTCTTTTTTTCTTTATCATCTTTAATAAAACATTCTGGGAAAAGATTTATTAAAATTATTATACTCCATTTTTTATTTTTATCAATTCTTTTTTTACTTTTATAGAATAAGTATATTTTTTTGTTTGTCTTTTTAGTTGTTTTCCTTATTTTTTATATCTTGCTTATCTCTGCATTGTTCTATGCTACCTTTAATTTTGCAGGTATTGGCATTCAAAGAATGACTACATTTTCCAATATAGATAAAATTCCTTTGAATATAAAAAAGGACTAAGCTAACTTAGTCCTAATTTTCAATATAATTATCTAGTTGTTATGTTAGAAGCTTGAGGCCCTTTTTGACCTTGTGTTACTTCATAAGTAACTTCTTCATTTTCATCTAAACTTTTAAATCCATCTTTTTGAATTTGAGAATAGTGAGCAAAAACCTCTTTCCCATCTTCACCTGTAATAAATCCAAAACCTTTATCTTGATTAAACCATTTAACTGTACCTTTCATTTCTTACCTCCATAAATATATTTTTAATGATAAAATCTATCATTTCAGCAATGTTCTTAGTTACAAAAACATCTAGTAAAAATTTAATACTTATAAAGGATAATTTCAAAGAAAAAATTCAATTAAATATTAAAGCATTATTTTCAAAACATATAAATCTCTTAATCACTATTCAATTATTATACATTACTTTTTAATTTTTGTACAGCTTTATTTTTATTTTATACATCATATTCTGTACCAATTCTTTTAGTTAACTGCTAAAAGGGTTCTCTTCTATTTTTATTCAAAAAATAAATTACTGGTAAATATTTTTAGTAATTTTATTCCTTTAAAGTATAATTGTGATTTTTTCTTATTTATGATATGCTATAAATAGAAAATATATCTTTCATTCTTTAACTTGAATTTCTTTCTTTTACAAAACAATTCTTATTTTTTAACTATTCTTCTATTCAATTATCATTTATTTTATTTGCAAACTTTAAAAGGAGATGATATATCCATGAAATTTTATATAAATATACTTACACATGAGATTCATAATAGTTTATGTACTCTTGCTGATCCAATAAAATATCTAAATATTATTAATTTAGGAAATTATCCTTCTTCAAAATTTGCCATTCAAATAGCTATAAAAAAAGGCTATTCTAAGGCAAAAAGCTGTATCTACTGCTGTAATAAAAATTATCCTAATGTCTAAGGAGATGAAGATTATGTATTTTTACATCATAAAAAAAATCAAAAATAAATTAGGTTATAATGTAATTCATACTCGTAACTGTAATTTAAAATTTAGCCAAAAAGATACTGTAAATCTAGGCTACTTTAATAACTATATTGAAGCTTCTCAATATGCAAAATCTATTGAATATCTTCCCATTGCATGTCTTTCTTGTACAAATGAAACTTCAATAGGTTCATTTAAAAATTAATTTTTCTATTAAAGCATTTTTTCAATATAATCTATACTTTTAAAGTACAAACTAATATAGTATAATTAATTTGTCATGGATTTCTTTTTATTATTCAAAAGCTATTTTAATGATTTAAGCCCACATGGGCTTTTTATTTTATATTGATTTTTTATATAAAAATATCAATTATTAACAAACTTTTTTCTAAATCTATAAAATTTTTAATATATTTTTAAATTATTTATAACTTCTACTTCTAACCTGAATAATCAAACTAAATAATTAGTTTTGTTTTTTTATTTGTATTTCATGGTATAATTGTTAGAAGAGCAAAATAGTTTCAGATTTTTGTCTTACTTCTATATTACTAAGTTATATTGTATTAGGAGGTTATTATGAAAAAGTTTATTCAACAAAAATTAAATCAGAATTATATTGTTATTTTATACTACTATATCCTTAATACTAAAAATAAAATTTTTAAATTATTCTTATCTCAAGATTCTAAAAATAACTTTATTTTTGAGGATGAAGGTATTATCTGCCTTTATAATAAAGAACCTTTAGAATTTATTCCATACAACCAAATATTGAGGTTTAAAATTACCAGAAAGCTTCAAAATTAAAAACTGTAATAATCTAATAAATCTATAAACTATTCTCCTGATTTCTCCAATTAATCTTTCTTATAAAAATTTTCAAAACATCCATAAATAATTAAATATAAAGTATTTAATTTTCTAAAAGGTGATATTATATTTTCATAAATTATCATAATTTCACTATCTTTGATTACTTTTATAATCTTTATCCACATTATTAAATATTTTACCTTATAGAATTTATTTCTGTTGTAACTTATCTTTAATTAATAACTAAGGAGGTATTATGAAAAATATGAAAAATGTAATTGAAAAAAATTTAAATCTTGGATTTACTCTAGTTTTATATTATGGAACTCTTGCAGTTAATGATATGATGTCTTGTTTATTTCTTTTTCCTTCTTCACCAGAAAAATATACTTTAAATACACTTGGAATTTCTTATCTTTATATTGATAATTCTCTAGAATTTATTCCATATACTCATATTTTAAAACTTAGAATGATTAAAAAAATATAAAATAAAATTTTATGTATTATATAGAAAAAGGAGGGAGGATTGAAATTCAAATATTTTAATTTAAAATATTTAATAGAAGGAAATATTGTAGAAATATCTTTTCAGGATACTCAAAATAATATAATGCTCCTAGATGCTAATAATTTTTCAAAATACCGTTTTCAAAAATCTTTTTCTTTTGTAGGAGGAATATATTATTCTTCACCAGTTTATTTTGTTGTTCCTAGCTCTGGAATATGGTATGTCATAATTGAACTCAACAAATCTCAAAACCCTGTACAAGTCACTGTCAATATTCTTCAATAGCAAACATTACTATTACTTAAGGAGGAAAATTTGAACTTAATTATTATATTCTTATTATTTATATTTGTTATAATACTTATTACTTTTCACATTAAAATTGTTCCACAATCAAGAGCTTTTGTAATAGAAAGGCTTGGTGCTTACAAAGAAACCTGGAATGCTGGAATAAACTTTCTGGTCCCTTTTATTGATAAATTAGCAAAAAAGATTTCTTTAAAAGAACAGGTAATAGATTTTAAGCCTCAACCTGTTATTACTAAAGATAATGTAACAATGCAGATAGATTCCGTAATATATTTTCAAATTACAGATCCCAAATTATATACATATGGAGTAGAAAATCCCATAAGTGCTATAGAAAATCTCACTGCTACAACTCTTAGAAATATAATAGGTGATATGGAATTGGATACTACTTTAACATCCAGAGATACAATCAACTTCCAGATGAGAAAAATTCTTGATGAAGCAACTGATCCATGGGGAATGAAAATAAACAGAGTTGAACTAAAAAATATTTTGCCACCTAGAGAAATACAGGATGCTATGGAAAAACAGATGAAAGCTGAAAGAGAAAAAAGAGAAGCTATTTTGAGAGCCGAAGGGCAAAAACAGTCTGCTATTCTTGTAGCTGAAGGAGAAAAAGAATCAGAAATATTAAAAGCAGAGGCTGAAAAACAATCTGCTATTTTAAGAGCTGAAGGACAAAAAGAAGTTACTATAAAAGAAGCTCAGGGAGAAGCTGAAGCTATACTCTCTGTACAAAAGGCAGAAGCTGAAGCAATTAAATTACTAAAAGAAGCTGATGCAAGTAAGGAAGTTTTAATGTTAAAAGCTATGGAAACATTTAGTAAAGTTGCTGATGGTCAAGCTACTAAAATAATTATTCCTTCAGAGCTTCAAAATTTAACTACATTCAGTACTTTATTTGGAGAATTCAAAGAAAAAAATGAATAATCTGATATAATAATATTCAAATATTGATGTAAAAAAGCAGAAAAGATAAATTTTCTGCTTTTTTAATTCTTATTATACTAACCTTAATGCCAGTTAAAATATATATTATTTGATCAAATATTCTGTCATTTTTCTTAATTCTGTTTTTATCTCCTTTATATCTTCATATAAAGCTTTATTATCTTCTTTTCTTTGCTGTTCTAAGAATTTAAATTGCATATCATGCATAGTTTTATCAACTTTCTTTTCCATGTGGGCCATAATGAACTTATGATACCCCATAAGAATTCCTCCAACTGTTACTGCTATTTTAAAGTATTCTATCCATTCCATTCTATTTCTCCTGCTTTATTTGATTTATTTTTACATATCCTTGTTTTGCCATAACTCCTGTAAATGCTATTTTTAAAAAACTTACTAACTCTTCATTTACTATGATTGGCTTTTTCCCTGATAATTGTAAAAATATATCAACTATAAGGTATATTCCAAATATCCACATCAAAACTGGAAATCCTCCTTTTTCAAATAAAACTGATAAAGATTTTTGCCTTGCTACTTCTGTTTCTTTATCATTCTCAATTATTATTTTTTGCAATTCAATTTCCTTTTCTTTTAAAGCTACTTCTAATTGATTCTTTTTAGTTGGATCAAGAATATTTCCAGCTACATCAATAACTTTTGCTATTATACCACTTGTTATTAATCCCATTCTTTTCCACCCTCCTTAATTTTCAAGTTGAAAGTGAGGACCATCTACCAAAGTTTTCCAATCTCCACCCCAAGTAATTTTTAAACCTTTTTCTGTTGCTGTTTCTTTTACTATATTAGCTATCTCTTTATAATATTTTAAATCCCATGTTACTTCCCCATCTTTATATACAACTATATCTACTGCTTTACCTTTAAGATGGTAACTATTCATAGTCTGGGATTTTCCTGTTCTTACATATTCTTTTTGTTTTTCTATTGTCCTTAGTCCTTCAGTTATCCCAAAGTCATATGGAGAAATAGACAATACTTCTTCCATAAGTTTAACAAGTCTTTCATCTACTCCTTTTAAGTTATCTAAACTTCTTTTACTAAATTTATACATTTTCAAGCCCCCTACACTGTTTTGATTTCTGATTTTTTATTTATCATTTTTTTTAAATCTTCTATAGTCAAATTTAAATTTACCTCATCTCGTTTTAAAAATGCTTCTACTTCATATACTGTATTAATAAACTCCATTCCCTTTACTCTCATTTCTTTTAATTGATTTAATGTCATCTTTAAAATATCATTATCTGAAAAAGCCCAAAAAAGTCCCTCTTCTTTTCCTGCATCTTCCAAAGCTGATATTGCATTACTTAAAAGAGCAAGATCTTTATCTCTGCACCTTTGATTATGTCCTTCGTATATAAATCCTCTGTCTAAAATCTCTGCTTTATATTTGTCTATTTGTTTTTTGTAAAATATCTTTTTTTCTTCTTCACTAGCTCCTTCCTCCCAAATCCTTTTCTCCTCATTCCATTTCTTCTTTATCATATTATCTGGCTCAGGAATGCATACAATCTTTCCATTTTCAATATATTCCCCACTTTTTAATTTTTCTCCCCCAAGATTTAGCTGTATTCTTTCAATTCTTGTTGCTTCTCTCAAGATTTCATTCCCTGAATTATCTATTTCTAATATTGGAAAATCTATTGAATTTTCTGATATTAGATAATTTCCTTTTCCATATCTATTTATTGCTTCATCTTCTGATAATTTTTCTTCAAAAACATCTAATATTTTGAAATAATTGTTTAATATTGCTTTCTTTTCTAAATAAAAAAACATATTCTCCCTCCTAAAGTAAACTAATTTCATAATCTGTATTAACCGTTTTTGCAAATACATAAAATTTAGGAAAAATTCCTGTTACTCCACTCTGAATTATTTTAAATGCTGAACTAATATATTTATTTCCTCCTGTTTCTTGTAGAGTAGGTTCTGTATAAAAATATATTTTAAAATTGCTTGCTTCATCTGTTCCTATTACTTTTATATCTTCTACATATCCACTTGTATAAAATGTTTCTTCTCTTCTATTTCCCAAGTTTGGATTATTGAGAGTTTCATAAATTTTCATATTTATTTTTATTCCATCACTTTCATTTCTCATGTATTCTCTTAATATATTTGTATCTGGATAAAAACTTGAAATTAAATTATTTTTAAAACTTAACCACTTTATAGTTCCCTCAAAAGTTCTGTGCCATCGCAACATAGGTTTATTAATATCAAATGGAATAAATATTTTATAATTAGCATTTGGATTAATTGGAGACACAAGAACAACTAAACTTCCTCTTAAAAATCCACCATATGTTTTTGGAAGTAAAACATTAGTATTTCTATAATCAACATTAACTCTATAAATACCAGGTGCAAGACTTAAATCATTAATTTCTTCTGGAGTAGATAAAAAAGGATTATTTATTGCTCCTCCTTCTGTTGCTGGAGTTTTCCAATCAAATGTTGTCCCATTATCAAATATAAATCTGTAATATACATATCCTTCTTCCTCTCTTAAATACCTAGCTTCTTTTATTCCATTTCCTTTTGCTCCTTGCTCTCCTTTAGGAAGAACTAAATTTAGAATTTGTTCTGTTCCAGCTTCTGTTATTTCTGCTTTAGCTTCCTCTCCTTTTTCAACTGTTCCAATTTTTATTTTGGAAATTGGTCCTGGAATCCCTTGTTCTCCTTGTATGCCTTGCTCCCCCTGTTCTCCTTTTGCTCCTTGTTCTCCCTTATCTCCTTTTTCACCTTTTAAAGCAGCTTTATTATCTGCAATATATTTATCTAACTCTGTTTTTTTGACATTAGTATGTGAGTTTAATTCAACCTTTTCTCCTTCTGTAAATTGGTCTATTTCTAATTCTTTAGCTGTCACATATTCATTTATTTCTTCTTTTTTATTATCTGTAAGATCATTTATTTCTTTTTTAGATTCAGTTAATAATCTATTTAACTCAACTATCAAGTTATTCATTTCACTTATTAATTCATTCCCTGGAATCATTTCTAAATTACTTCCAGCTGTAGTTTCAGTAACTACAAAACGAGCTAACTTATTTACAGTTAATATCTTTTCTCCTTCTAATAAAACTATTTCAATTAAAACATCTCCAATTATATTTAATGCATTATTAGGAACAAGTACTTCATTTATCTTTCCTATATTTGTTATTATTGTAAATACACTTGTTTTATTTGGTCTTATAAAATTTATTTTCATTGTTTTTCCACTGAAATTTATTTCATCCTCAAATATTATTTTTAAATAATGTGTTTGATTATCTCCCTGAGTAAATATCATTTCTTCTTCATAAGTTACCCCTTTATTTATATTAACTTTTATACTAAAAACTCTTTTCATATCCCTCTCCTTATATTAAAACTCTTGATGTCATCCAAGGTAGTGTTACATCACTTGTTTCAAAATGTGGTGAACTTTTTCCAGTCCAACTTGTTACTGTTGGCCAACTTCTTACACTATCAGCAAGAGCTCCTGACATCCATGCAGTATATGTATAATATCCATCATCATAAATACTATTCAGTCTATTTCTTGTTATTGAAAAATATGCATATCCTTCTAATAAGTGGCTCGTTTCACTATCTCCACTTCCTCCACCTCCAGAAATCCATTCCAATCTCATATATATTTTTACTGTTCTTGTTTCCCCTAATCCCATATTACTCATTCCACTTATGTAAACCCACTTTTTATCATGTCTGTCATTATTTGCTAAACTTACTGTTAATCCCGCATTATCAATAATCTGCCATGGAGTTGACCTTCGTGTTTCGTATTCTACTCCTATAGTTGCAACACTGCTTCCATATACTCTATACTTGCTCCATTCTTTCATTTTATTCAAAGTATTAAGCATATGATTTCTTCCCCAATAATGTCCAAATTCATACAGCTCTTTCTCTGCATTAATTACCTCTGCTAATAAATAATAATCTGCTAAAGTTTTATTGGCTACATATTTACTAGAATAATCTATAAGCGAAGAAAAATTATATTCAAAATTATTAATTTCAGGTATTTTATTTTTTATTGAATTCAACCATGTATTATAACTATTTAGCCATACTATAAGCCTGCTTTTTAAATAAAGCTGCTTGCTATTTAAAGATACCAATAGTTCTTTACTTAACATATCTCCCATTTTAGCAGTTTCAAAATTACTCCCTCCTATACTTCCTATTTTTCTTGATAGCATAGTAAAAGAAGTGTCTAAAAATTTAAGTGTTGCTATTCCTTTTTTAAAATTAGGAGTTTTTTCAATTATTTCCATTAATTTAGACACTTATTCCCTCCTTCATCAACCATTGTCTTATATAATTATGATTATCTAAACAGCTTTTAAAATTATTATCTGTATCATTAAATATTTTATGGCTAATTTGTTTCTCTGTTGTTGTTATTACCCAAGTTCCATCTATAGCTTTTCCAAGTGTATTATCTTCAATAAATCCTCCCCACTCGTGTCCTACACCAAAATGTGCTATCCCATTGTACATATCTCCATCTGATATATATTCCTTTCCTATTCCTGGAGTCCCTTGTTTTTCTCCTTCCCAAGCTATCAATGTTTTATGAGTTATAAATAAATAATCTCCTACTTTATATTCTGCTGCTACTTCTAAAGGTACAACTATTTCTAATTCTATTCCTGGAAGTCCATATCTACTAAAAATAGAATCTGCTAAAGTTGCTGAGAATGTAGCTTTATCTGTTAAGGATAATTTATTTATACCTTTAATTTCATATTCTTCTGGCGAATCAGGAATAAGCATTTTAAATTTATTAAATGAAGTTGAAGATGAAAAATACCTCTTTGTTTTTCCCTTATCTTCTTTAAAATCATAGTCATATTTAACTATCATATTATTAACTATATTTTCATCAGTTATAGTCTTCCCTCCAATAGATATAATATTTTCTTCTGACAATGTTATTTCTTCTGTTCCTATTGTAGGCTGTTTATGTAGTTTTAATCCCAATTTGCCTTCTGTATTTACAAAAGGAAAAATAGCACATGGTTTATATATATTTTCAATTAAAAATTCATATGGATCATCTATCGGTTCTCTAAATTCAAAATAAAAATTATATACCGCTCTATTCAATGTTTCCCTTATAGAATTTAAAGAAATCATATCAACAAAATCAGTCCATTTATTACTTAAATACGGAAGTCTTACTTCTAATACTGGTGTGGAGAAAACTATCTGAAATATCATTTCTACCATATCAATAACATGACCATTAAAAAATATCACCCTTGTTAAAATTATATTTCCATTCTCATCTGTTTCTCCTTCATTTCTTTCCTCTATATAAAATCCTATTCTCCTCCCATTTACCATTCTATAAGGAAGTCTGTAATTATTTATATCCAAAATACTTTCAGTGGAATACTTAGAAAATTCTCTATCAAAAATTGATGATTTCAATCTATTCTGAAAATCCGCTACTTCTATTTCATACTCACTTTCAAACTCATCATTTGAAATACTTCGTATAAGCCCTCTATATACTAATTTAAATCTCCCATTTTCACATAAAGCAAATACATCAACCATTTCTCCATAGGTCATTGTGAAATTAGAATTAAGTCTTTTATAAAGCCATTTTGATATTTCATAATTTATATTTGTGACTTTAAAAGTTATTGAACTTACTGAACATTGAGAGTTTTTTGGTGTAATTGAAGTCGCTGCTCCTGATGGTGTACTCATATAAGGCTTACATAACACATTATCTATAATAATACCTTCTTTTGTACTTAAATATAGAGGAGTAGCATCTATTCCTGTTTTTAAGGAATCATATATTTTTACTGCATAATGATAATATTTTTTCATACAAAATCAACTCTTTCTTTTACTTTTAGTGTCATTTCATAGTAAGGTTTTCCTGTGCTTTGTTTAGGTTTTATATCCTTTAACTCATAGTAGAATTTAGGCTCTCCTGGTATCTTTTTCATATCGATATATCCTTTTTTCATGAGTACCCCTTTTGAAATCGTAACTATAGCCCTATTTTTTTTAGCTTCAATAAAATCTTTTACTATATTTTCACATTCCTTATATGTAAGTAATTGTAAAGTAATTGTATAGATATGCTCTATCCATCTTAGAATATTAAATTCTTCTCCAGACTCACTTTTTTGGTATATAGCTCCGCCTTCATCTTCTATTCCTTCGTATTTACATCCCTTTATCTTATTTTCATTGAGATTATTAATAGAATTTAAAATATTTAACTGCAAAATATCACCTCCTATACAAATTTTAAGAATCTTAAATAAAGTCACCTTTTTTTCTTTCCTATAAGTGTTACATTATACCCATCATTTAATTCTTTTTCTATTTGCTTTATCCAGAATTTACTTATTTCTGAATCTGATACATCTATTATTACACTTCCTTCGCTCTCATTTCTCGATGTTTCTATTCTATCTTCTATCCCTTCATCATATATCGTTGACCTTTTTTCTTCTTTTTCTGAAGTTTCACTATCTGGAGAAACTAATGATGCTGCCACTCCAAATGCTGCTGCTATAGCTGCATTTTTTGCTGCCGACATAAATTCTGGTGGAGCAAGGCTTGCTGTCAAAGGATTAGCAGCATAAGATATTCCTTTTGCTGTATCTGAAATTGCTATAGCTGCAACCTTGCTTTTCATGTCTTCTGCTATTTCCAGCATTAAGGATTGAGTTTTTATAGAAGTATTTTTAAGTTTTTCCATACCTTTTATTACTATACTGGAGTTACTTTTAAACTTTACATCCATAAAATACCTACTTTTTACTTTTATTCATGAAATGTAAAGTTGTTAAAGTTCCTAATACTCCTATTGCAATCCCAATAGCTATAAATCCTGCTGATGTCATGATTATTACCTCCTATATTTTTAATTTTAATTGATTTTTTATTTCTTCAATTTCCTTCTCTTTTTGCTTTATTGCTTTTTTTATTCCTGATACTTGTGTTCCATAAAAATTTCCCATTTTATTTTTAAGCTCTTTTATTTCTTTAGTTACAGTTTTAGAAACTGTTAATCCATACTCTTCAAGTTCCTCTTTGCTTAATGTAATTCGTTTACTTCTACATCCATGATGATTAGGTGGAAGATATCTATTCCAAAATGGGTGATCTAATGGATAAACTTTTCCATTTAAAATTTGGCATATTTCAGATGTTCTTTCATCATCTATTGCATCATATAACCCATAAGGTTTGTTCTTTTTATTGAGTTCTTGATTATAGAATGCACCTGCATTATATGAACTCTGCATATTATTCCTATACACCAACTCTAAATACCATGGACTATCTCCTAATCCAGTTTTATCTAAAATTGTTTTACTAGCTTCTAACCAATCTTTAAGTGTTCCTCCATTACTTAAATTATCTAAAAGATTATTGTATAGAGTTCTTGTTGTTTCTAATTCCAAACTTCTTTTGATATAGAAAAATGTTTCATTCACTTTTTTAGTAACATCATCTAGATGGTCATATAGAATAGGAAATTTCTTTATAAACCAATCTATTGCTTTGCTAAATGGTAAATTAAAAGGATCTTTCTCATCAGACGAGAATTCCATCAATGGATTTTCTAATTCATCTATATAGCCTTTTAAATAAGCTATAATCATTTTTTCTTTTAGTTCAGTCAAATCAAATGAGAAACTTTCTAAATCATTTATATTTTTTATCTCTTTAAATTTTTCTTTAAGTTGCTTAGTTACAGTTTCAGTAAAATCTTTCATTCCAGTAGAAATGCTTTCTTCAAACATCAACATTTTTTCTTTATTTTTTTCAAATAGATCATCTAGTTTTTTTTTACTGAACTCTGCTCCTATTCCGTTTGCATATATTTGTTCTGGCTTTTCTATAAGGGATTCTAGAGAGATTCCTAAATGTTCTGAAATATACTCTGCTGTAACCTTATAACCTGTACTTGATAATTTTTGCAGATTATCTAATTTCACTGTTTTAAGTTCTTCCTGCTGCTTTTCCCTTGCTATTTTCTCTTCTTCTGTAAATATTTTTTCTAATGTAAATTCAAAATCTTTAGGATTATATCCATGATATTTTGAATCTATCTCTAGCAGCTGAAACAGTGAATCTGTAACAAATTTACATATTTCTTCTACTACTTCATCAAATCCTTCTTTATGAATTTCTCCTAAACTATATGAACCTGTTCCTCCTCCATTATCTATTGTTAAGGTAGAACCTAATATATTTTGCACCAATTTTTCCTTTTCTCTGTTTTCAAGTTCTGTATATATCTTTGGATCCAAATCTGATAGCTTTATAAATTCAACTGTTTTTCCTAAATCAAAATTTTCACTAAAAACTACAGGTACTCCAATACTTTTTTTACCATGTAAATTCTCAACATTTTTTCTAAGTTCTTCTTTCTCTTCTTCATTCATATTTATATCAAAAGGATAAACTATAATAATATCCCCATATTCTGATGCTAACCCTCTCAATTGTTTTATATACATATCTTTATCAAGGAAAGTTTGATGGCAACATTCAAATATACTTATTCCTTCTGGTTTTGCTGGATTCCACTTATGAATACTCAATAGAAATTTATCTCTGTTTAAAACTATTTCTTCTGTTCCTATTCTTAATTTCCATTTTTTATCTCTGTAATATATATATTCTGCTGATATAGGAATCAAAGTATCAATGCTAAAATCTTTTTTATACACTATTTCAAAACAGCTATAACCATAATATCTGGCTGTTATTAAATGATTAATAATTCGATTAAACTTTATTCCTGAAAATCTTTCCTGTATCTCTTTTTCTAATTCTTTTAACTCTGTTTTTTTAGCTATTGGCACAAGCTTTCTTCCTGATACTGCTCTTTCTAATTTTTGTATTGCTGAAGCTATATCTATATCGGTCATAATTTTATTTATAACATCATTTGAAATAGTTTCAAGTGTTCCATTTTTTTCTGAAAAAAGCTGTGTTACGATAGAAGCAAACATTTCTTTTTTTATTTTAATCACCTCCCATAAATTTAAAATTTTGTAAATCTATTGTATTATTCATACACTTTTCTGCAACTCCAGTTAAAGCATCTGGTCCATCATCATATTTATTTTTCCCCTCTTTCTGATAATTCAGAATAGCTTTTGCAAACTCTGGCCATCTATCCATCCAATTCTTAGGAAAATATATATGGTCCATTACCCAAGTACTATTTGATAATATTCTTGCTTGCTTATTTTTAGATTGGTGAAACCAAGATATCCTAGTTCTATTACTTGTATATTTTTCTTTTAATATTCTTTCTACAGCTCTTGCAAATCCTCTACCTCCATTATTACTTTCTATATCTGCTATACTTACATTATTTTCAACCTGCATTTTAGCAACTGCTGGTTCTGTAATTTCCATAGGTTCTTTAGTATAAATGACATTTAATATATATGCTTCTTTCTCATATACTCCATAGTTAATGGAGCATAGATAATCTGATCCTGTATCTGCTGTATCTGTATAGTTTTTAATTGTTGTAAATAGCAGATTCCCATTTGTATCTTTTGGTAGAGTTTCATAGGTTTTTATACTGCTGTATAATCTACCTTTTAAGTCAATAGGCTCTTGCTGATAATTGGCACTTGCTATCTCTGGTCCCATGGCTCTAATTATGCTTTTGTATGCTTTATAATTTAATACTTCATCACATAACATAGTTCCATCATTCTGTAGAGCCTTTTTTGTTATATGTTTTACTTTTTTTCCTTCTTCTTTGTAATACTCTAATGCTCTTCCTGCAAGATCTCCACTCGACCACCTTGTCATAATGATTATCTGCTTTCTTTTCCCTTCCAACCTTGACAGCATTGTCTTTATAAACCAATCCCAATGACTACTAAGCTTATTCTCATTGTAAGCCTCTTCAGCATTTTTAATAAGGTCATCTATTATCAACAAAGAACACCCAAATCCTGTAGCTGTACCAGTAGGAGATGTAGCAAGATAATTATTTCTTCCATTTTCCAAGCTCCAAAGGTTCATAGCTCCATCACCACGTTTTATTCTTACATTTGGAAAGATATCAGAAAATACAATTTTATCTTCATCTGCTTTTATTTCCTGAATATCCCCTCTTACATCTTTTGAAAATTCAGTTGATAAAGTTTCATTATATGAACCTGCAATAATCTTTTCTGTCTGGTCTTTTCCTAATATCCATTCAACAAATAGTCCAGCTGTTCTTGACTTCCCATGTCTAGGTGGAAGATTAATAATAAGTACTTCATCATCTCCCTCATAGAACTCCTGCATACTATTACATAAATCTACCAAATATTTTCTATCTGGTTTATAGAAGTCTGGAGCTTTTAAATGGCAATAAAAAAAGAACTCACGCCTTGCAAGTTCTAATTTAGCTTGTTTTATAATTTCATCATTACTTATTTTCATTGAAAATCACCTTTTTTAGTTCCTCAGTTGACAGCCCTGAAAAAGGATTTGCTACATTCACTTGACCTTTTACTTCAAGCTTATCATTGAACAGCCCTAAATGTCTTCCTAGCATCTCCAGAGCCTTCTCTTTGTTGTAGAAAGTGACTTCTATTCCAAATTTAGTTTCTTTTGCTCCTGATATACAAGCTTTTTGGTCTTCTGTAAGCTCATCAAAGCTTTTTATTTTAAGACTTCCAGAGGCAACTTTAACTATTGAAGTTCTATCTGTAAATGCCAATCTAGCTAGTTCTTTTACTACTTTATCTTGAGTTACTTCTGTTCTTTTTTCTCTATCTTTCATTCTTTTTTCAATTTCTGCTGCAACCTTAACATTTCTTAACATTCTACTACCAGCAACAGCTGCTGTTTCATCATTTTTAATATTTAGATATGCTTTTTTATATGCTCTTGTAGCATTCAAGTCTACCAGGTATTCATCTACAAATATTTTTTGATTCTTAGTCAAAATATCACCTCCTATTTTTAAAAATTGCCACTTTTTTGAAAATAGAAATATAAAAAAGAGAACCATTTACTGATTCTCTTTTAATTTTTTTATTTATTAAACATTTTTCCCTTTTTTTCCAAAATCATTTTTATATTTTCTAATTTTATTTCTTTTTTATTCTCTACTGGAATTTCTAAAGCTTCTTTAGTATTTTTTTCTATATCCTCTATTCCTATGGTATCAACTTTATTTAAAATTTTATTTTTTTCTTCTGTTTGATCTTTTTTAAAATCAGCTTCACGTGGTTTTATTCTTGATATGTTCTTCCCTTGTCTTTCTAAAAAACCTTCTGGATCTTTTTCAAAAGCTCCTCCTATAAAGTAATATAAACTTTCAGGTGGAATTTCATCAAAAGCCTTAGTTGGAATATATATTTTCTTTTCTGAAATATAAAAACTATCTCCATCAATTGGTATCAACTTTGGTTTTTCACCAGTATATTTTATGTAGTTTAAAAAACCATAGTACACTTCTGCTAATACAGCTGTTTTTTTAGGGTAAGAAACTTGAATATCCTCTAAAATTAAAAGTGGATGATATTGTTCTTTTTTTGCCATCAAATTTGTAGTTCCAAATAAGTTAAATAAAATAAATATCAAAAACAATTTTTTAAATACTTTTTTCATAATATTATCCCTCCATAAGATGTAAAATAAAATATTTTCTATATTTTTATATTAACTCTTAGATAAATAAATGTCAACTTATTAAACACAGGATAATAAAACATTATCTATTTAAATATAAAAAGGCCAAAGGATTTTCTCCCTTGACCCAATTCTATATTTTATATAATAGCATATGTCAATAATAACATACAATAACATTTAGTAACATTTCATATCAATTTAAAATTTTCTAACGCTTTCTTATGTACTCTATGAATATTCATAAGGGAATACCCCATTTTCTCTGCTATTTCTTCCCAAGTCTGATTAAGAATATATCTCAATCTTAAAACTGCTCTTTCATTAGTATTCTCCATTTTATCTATTGTCTGACTTAATTTTATCTGAAAATTACATAATTCATTAAGATCTTTTTCCATCTCAATAATTTTATTCATTTTATTTACTATTCCAGAATCATCCTTAATAGGCCCTCCTTGAACTTTTTCTGTCAGCTTTATAGCTTGAAGTCCATCAAGATTGCTTTTAAGTTCTTCTAGAACCTCTTTTTTAGTTTCTATTTCTAAATTTATTCTGTATCCCTTTTTCAAGTATTCTTTCTTTGTCATTTTGTTTCACCTCATTTTGCTATTAAAAAACCCCTCAACTGAATAACCTGAGGGGTAAAATAAATATTATTTAACTTTTTTTAATACTTCTGAAAAACCTTTTAATTCAAACATTAGAAATATAGTGTCATCATTGGATTTTTCTATAATAACTTTTATTATTTTTCCTTTTTTCATTTGTTCTAAAAGTTTTGGAGTTAAAAAATCTATAACTATATATCCTTTTTTTGATACTACTCCTATCCCTGGAACAGGGTCATTGTTGTCAATTTTAATTTTTATATTAGATGTCCCATTTTTTCCTTTTCCACCAATATATTCTGTTGCAAATCCAATAATTAAATCTTCTTTATGTTTTTCTACAAATAAACAAGAAGTGCCTTTGTCATCAAATTGAAGTATTCTAACTTCGCCAGTACCATCTCTAAATTCATCTACTATTTCTCTAGTTTCCCAACAATAAGCAGTTGAAAATAAAAATATACTAAATAAAAACATTAATACTTTTTTCATCTAATCCCCTTTTTCTTTTTAGAATATCCTATAAAAATAAAATTAGCAACCTCAAATAGTATTTATTTTTCAAGGTAACTTTCCTCAAGTTTTAATCCATGATTTTGACAATATGTCCATAGATTAGTGAGTAATACCTTTACAAAATCTAATTGTTCTTCTTTATCATTTGGATATTCATTCATTAGCCTCACTGCCAATTTTTTTGAATCAATATACATTGTATCTGTTTTTATATAGATTACACTATCTAAACTTTCCATTACATAAACCATTGTATTGTGAAAATTTTTGTCAGGACAACTTAATGCTGTACTTGATAATAACATAAAACTTCCCAAAATAATCAAACCTATCTTTTTCATAAATCAGCCCTCCATAGATGTTATTTCTTTTATTATATCATAAAATAGCAACTATGAAAGTTATTACTCCTCAAATTATTCACTTGCCAATGTACTAAATTGCCTTTATAAGATATTTTTATTTATTCAAAATTTAATTTATTTTTTCTACAATGTTTATAACCTCTTCCAAACTTCTTACCACATAGTAGGCAGCTCCATGCTCTTTCATCAAACTTTCCATTTCTTCCTGTTCTTTGGATTGTTTCCCTTTGCTTGTTTTAACTTCTAACCCTATACACCTACTATCTTTAAGAACTAAAATATCTGGAAAACCCTTTTTAGTTCCTTTTGCTAAAGATCTCCACCTTTTCCCTACTGGGTCATAAATGGCAGTATTGTTTATTCTCTGGAAGAATAATTTCCCTTGCTTTTCTAATATCTGCAAGTAGCTTATTATCTGTGATTGGATATCACTCTCTTTCATATTCCCCTCCTAGAAAAGATATGCTATTGCTCTTCTTAATAATCCTTTTTCTCTGTTAAACTTTATTTTGTTAAGGTTTCCAAGCACTTCTCTGCATTCTCTACCTTTCATTCTGCTAGTGTCTTTTAAATCTATATTTAATTCAGCAGCTAGATTTCTAACTTCTACCCTTAGAAAATCTGTTTGGCTTATAAATTTTCTTTCTCTTTTTGGTTCTGTTAATTTTTGTTGTTCCGTGCTTTTTCCTCCTTGTTATTTCTCGAAAAATTTTATCCTACTTTCTTTTTTCTTTCCGAATATTTTTTTAATACTATGTATAAAGTTTCTGTTCTAGCCATTACCTGTGCTATATTGTTACCGTATTTCTCTATAGCTAATTTTAAAGCCTCCTGCTCTATACATCTCTTTTCCTGTTCTGTAAGAGCTTCAAAAACCTTTTTAAGATTCTCTTTTTCCTCTATTGCCCTATCTCTCTGCTCCTTATTTTTAAGATTGCTTTCTATTGCTTCTTTTGCATTTTTCTCTGCTTTAGTCTTTCCAGTATTATATGCCTTTTCTTCTATAACCCAGTTTTCTTTCAAAGCCTTATATATAGCTCCTTCATTCCAGTTTTTAGCTGGAGCTATTGTTAAGACTGCTTTTATTCTTTCTAAATCTATATGTTTAGAATAAACAAGGTCCATAATATTTTTACAAGTAGCCGCACTTATTCCGTGCATTTGTAAAGCAGATTTTATTTGCTTTATTTTATCTTTTTCTAAATTTTCTAAAAAACTACTACTATTTTCTTTCGCTGGAATTTCCTCTATCTTATTTTTACTTTCTAAGTTAGTAGTAGTTCTTTCTAAGTTATTCTTATTATAATTATTCTTACTAGCGTACAGGTTTTCTGTACTACTGTTGGTACATACCTCTGTACTAATGGTAGTACAATCTTCTGTACTTCTGTCAGTACAACTTTCTGTACTAGTACAATCTTCTGTACTTCTGACCCTTAGATAATAAATGCTGCTTGAACTAAAACATCTTACTTTATCAATTAGATCAACTTTTTCTAAATCTTTTATATTATTTGATACAGTTGTTTTACTGTTGCATTTTAAATCTTCCATAAGCTCATCATAGGAATATTTAATATAAACTTCTCCTTTTTTATCTATCCAATTATTTCTGGCAGATAATCTAGTCCTTTCATACATCAATACGTAAGTTTTAAAAGCCCCTATGGATATTTTTCCTTCAATTAACAAGTCCATAAGCCATTTAGGTACTTGATAATACAACATACTATCTAAATCATTAACTTTTATACTTCTCATGTCTACCTCCTTTTGAGGAGTTGCCACGCTCCTCTCTTTTTTATTTTGTAACTGTCCACCATTCTAAAACTCCATGAGCGTGGCTTTGGAATGATGAACAGATATAAAATAAAAACTATTTCTGTGTGCTATAATATTATTAATAATTACAAACTTTGTCATTTAAACATAAAATTTATTTATACTAAGGAGCATTTTATGAAAAAAACTTTCGAAAAAAAATTAAATGATGGTTTCAGTATTGAAATTAGTTATAATTTCTTCTTAAAAAGTTCTTACGAACCTTACTGCAATATTAATTTAGTACTAAAACCTAATGGAAAATATTTTACATTAGCAGACAAGGGAATATTTTTTGATTTACCTAAAACTCAAATGTTTATTTCATATAAAAAAATTATTTGTTTTAGATATGAAAAATCAATTATATAATTATCTTTAATCAGTAACTTTTACTTTAAAAACACATTTCAAGAATATTGTTGACATATTTTGTATATTTTGATAGAATAAAATTGAACTTCGTTCCATCGATGTTCTAAATTTATTTATTTTCAGATATAGACATTTCTGAAAAAATCACCTAGTTAAGCCCACACGGGCTTTTTTATTTTTCCCTCGTGTGAGGGCTCAGGAAAGATTTTTATGAAAAAATATAATATTGGGAATGGCAGGATTTGAACCTACATTTAAATTTTTATCTTTGCCTTACCACTTGACTACATTCCCACATTTAGAAATGAACAAATACAAAATAAAAAAGTGTATATACTATTTTTATTAATTAATGTATAATGATTATTATGAAGACGAAATTTCCTAAAATTAAATCTTCATTTTGCCAAGCCCACACGGGCTTTTTTATTTATTCTACTTAATTATTAATTTCATGTTATAAATATCTTTATTCAGTTAAAATCACCACTAATTCTATACTTTATTTGATTTTATTCCTTGAAAAAGTTATAATATATTCGCCAAAACACAATATAAATTTAAGGAGATTTAGTTATGAAAAAAATATTTTTCATTTTATTGGTTATAGCTATTATTTTTATTAGTTTATATAAACCTCTTGATATAGACCTTATTATTGATGGAATTTATGCTTTTGTTGATATGCTTTCAATTTTAGTATATTTTATGCTAGCCTTCTGGCTTTGGGGACAAATCTTTATTATTCATTCAAATGTAGTTTATCCCTTACTTTTTCTAATTCTAAGAAGCATATATTTTAATATTCAAATTACAGTTTTTATTTTTTCTATATTTTTATTATTTTTTGAACAAGCTTATATTTCAAAAGAATTATTAATTATATACCTAAGCATAACCAACTTTTTTCCAGTATTCAAAAATGCTGGTAATGAAGAGTATATAAAGTCCTCTATAAAATTAATAGGTTTATCAATTTTTATATTCATTGATATTTTTTCAATCAAAAGTCCTGATTTAACTTTTCAATATATTGTAAAAAATCAAGATGTTGGTATGTTTTTGCTTGGTTTATATTTCATAAAGACTTTGATTCATTCTTCTTTTTATGCAGTATTGTTTTCTTGTTTTTATATGGCTCTAAAAGATTTCTTTTATAAAGATGAAGAAATAACATACTCAAAAGTTTTTAAAAAATTTATTGAAAACATATTAAGATAGTATGCTTCTGAGTAACAATATAGAAAAAAATAAAACCACTATTAAGCCACCACTTTCTATTATTGGTTTGAATTTTTTTTTAAAAATAATTTTAGCAGTAAGTAATAAAAATATATTTATTACTAGTAAAGTAATTACTTCTTTTTTCACTTTTTATATTCCTCTCTCTCAACTAAAGGTAATGACTACCTAGAGAACATCAAATTTGAATTTTGGGACTACATAAAAAAAGTGTTTTTGTCCCAATATTTTTAACTATCATCACATATATTCTTTGCTATTATCTAGAAAAATATTTTAAATAAAACTCTCATTATTATTGTGGTTACAACTGAAACAATCGCAGAAGTGAGCGTAGGATTTCTTTTTACAAATTCATAAAGATTATCCATAAACTCACTTTCTGTGAAACTATCTATTAAATTCCTTTTCATTTTCCACTCTCTCACCTCCCTTTTTATATTTATATATTCCCCCTAAAATGTTATAATAATTTGAGACTAGCAACCTTAAGGAGGGAAATTGATTAAAAGTAAATTTATTAAAGAAAATGATATAATTTCATTAAAGCCTGAACAATTTAGAAAATTTAAAAATTTGCATATAACTCTCTATGATACTCCTATAAGTATTCCAAAAGAAAATATAGAAGAATTTTTTTTAAATAATAATAAAACAATAATAAAATGTAAAATTTCATATTCTGATAATATTGAGCTCTGCCATTCTTATGTTGAAAACTATTTTTATAATAATAAAAAAAGTGTAATTAAGTTTTCTTATATATTAAATATACAGACAGGTTACCCTGAGAATCCATATACTAGTGACTCTTTTGAATTTCTTTTTATCAATGAAGAACTTATTCTAAATATTCTAGTAAATAATTCAGAAATAAAATAAAACCAATATAATCTAGTTGTTAGTCTCTCTTCTAATATTGCTAATACACTGTTTTAATTATTGCTATAATTGCCTTATTCAAAAAATAACTTATATATTAAAACAGTAATTGCAAAA
>OGIW01000576.1_pt1 | contig 26761 bp, 30 predicted proteins | sample 1571921 | NCBI WGS metagenome assembly OGIW01 (sample SAMEA2582112, study PRJEB24529) | metagenome | biome: Human gut stool | place: China | collected 2011 | reverse complement strand
CCCGTATCTTCCCAGGAAATAGGGTAGTCCAATCTTTAGACTCTTCATTGATATCTTTTGCCGTCTTTAACCGTGTTCCATCCGGAAGTAGCATCTCCACCGTGGCAGCAGTCTTTGTCGCATATCCATCCCGAAAATATGCAGGAGAGCGCGTGATCGTATATTGCTCATTCTGGTGTTCAAATGTCAGGCTCACATACGTTTTGTTTTTCGCATCTGCATAATCACTTCGCAGCATCTCTGGCTTCCGCCTTTTATTTCCGCTGCTGGTCTCCCCATAAAGCGCATAGGAAATGGCATCAAAAATCGTTGTCTTCCCCGCACCGGTATCTCCCGTGATCAAAACAAGTCCGCTCGTTCCAAACTGCTCAAACGGAATCGTCGTCTCTTCCAGATAAGTTCCAAATGCATTCATCGTCAGTGTGATCGGTCTCATTATCAGCTCTCTCCTCCCTCTAAAAGTTCTCTCATCATCTGCTCCACAAGCGTTCGGTCTTCTTCCGCCAGCTTCTCCCCGCTTCGCTCTTCAAAAAACTCCGCAAACAACTCCATCGGCGAGCGGTCTGCAATCTGCTCTGCATTTTTGATCCCTTCTAAAGCGGCACGCATCCTTCCTTCAAATTCTACTGTCAGCAGATTTGGATATTTCACCCGAAGTCTTGGTACTACATCCACCTGATCTTCCCCGTCAGTCAGTACTACCTTCACATACTCTTCGCACCCTTCTCCACCAAGAACCTCCTGCAATGATCCAGATACTGTACAAAGTCCATGGCGTGGATGGATTGCAAGTGTATCCACCACAATCTCTTTTCCTTGTTCGATTGTGAGCATTGTCACTGATTTTTCGCCCTCATTTTTATCAAATGAGTACGGGAATAATGTCCCGCAGTACCGGATAGTCTCCCGTTTTACTTTTTGTGCCCGGTGAAGATGTCCAAGAGCCACATAGTCAAACAGATCAAATGCATCGGCACCGATATTGTCAAGCCCTCCAACCATCACAGTCTCCGACTCAGAAGAAACTGCCCCGGTAATAAACTGATGGGCGACAAGAACATTCACAGCCTCCGGATTGATATCTACATGAGAAAGGACTGTTCGCACCGCCCGGTCATAACTGTCAATCTCTTCCTCCGGATAATACGGACGAACATCAAATGGCTTTATATAAGGAAGTAAATAAACAGAAACTTTCTGCCCATCCTTGTTGAGTTCTACCGGCTCCAGTTTCCCGTCAAAAATCCCCTTGATAAAAATATTTTCTTTCTGCAAAATCCGGCTTGCAAAATGGATCCGCTCAGACGAATCGTGATTTCCGCTGATCAAAAAGACGGAAAGCCCCCGGTCAGCCAGTTCACTTAAAAAAGTGTCAAATACTTTTACCGCCTCTGCCGACGGCACTGCCTTATCATAGATATCTCCCGCGATCAGGATTCCATCCGGCATATGAAGATCCACAAGCGCAAGTACTTGTGCCAGGACAATTTTCTGTTCCTCCAGAAGATTGACCTCATGCAGAATTTTTCCGATATGTAAATCTGATATATGAAATAATTTCATCTTTTGCCACTCCATTTTCCTCATACTTATTACACATACTTATTATTTTGCCCATTCTATTATATTGGATTTTTCTTGCAGTTACAACTGTTGTCTGCACTTCTCCCTTACTGACTTCTCAAAATATTCTATTCTGATCAGATCACAACCGTCCCTATCTGCAACTGATTTATAATCTCTGCTTATTATTTTTCTTTAAAAATAATTATCCATTTCCCAGCATCCCCCTTTGCTTTCCTTTCTGAATCGTGCTAAACTTATTCTGTCAATGAAACATATTTCAAATTTACACATAGAAAAGGAGACGAACACATGGGAGGATTTTTTGGTGTTGCCGCAAAATCAAACTGTACGCTTGATTTATTCTACGGTGTTGACTACCACTCACATTTAGGAACACGACGGGGAGGAATGGCTACTTTTGGTCCAAGCGGTTTCAGCAGAGCCATTCACAATATCGAGAACTCACCATTCCGTACAAAATTTGAACGAGATGTAGAAGAATTACAGGGAAATTTAGGAATTGGCTGTATCTCTGATTTCGAACCGCAGCCGCTTCTAATCCAGTCTCATCTCGGAAGCTTCGCGATCACAACGGTCGGCAAAATTAATAATATGGACGAACTTTTAGACAAAGTGTATGCCCATGGACATACACATTTCCAGGAGATGAGCGGCGGACAGATCAACGCAACTGAATTGATCGCTTCCCTGATCTGTCAGAAAGATTCTCTTGTAGAAGGAATCCAGTATGTACAGGAAATCGTAGACGGCTCTATGACACTGCTTCTGATGACAAAAGACGGTTTGTATGCCGCAAGAGACAGACGCGGGCGTACTCCGCTTGTCGTAGGACATAAGAAAGATGCCTACTGTGTCTCCTTTGAAAGTTTCGCATATATCAATCTCGGCTACAGCGACTACAAAGAATTAGGACCTGCTGAGATTGTTTACATCACACCGGATAGTGTCGAGACTGTCAGTGAACCAAAAGAAGATATGAAGATCTGTTCTTTCCTTTGGGTTTACTATGGATACCCGACCTCTTCCTACGAAGGCGTCAATGTAGAAGAAATGCGTTACAAATGCGGTGGAATGCTTGCAAAACGTGATGCACTTGACGATGTCCGACCAGATGTTGTCGCAGGAGTTCCAGATTCCGGAATTGCCCATGCCATCGGCTATGCCAATGAATCCGGTATTCCATTTGCCCGTCCGTTTATCAAATATACACCGACTTGGCCGCGTTCTTTTATGCCGCAAAATCAAGAACAGCGAAATCTGATTGCCCGCATGAAACTGATCCCGGTACAGTCTCTGATCGAAGACAAGAGTCTCCTTCTGATCGATGACTCCATTGTGCGCGGAACTCAACTTCGTGAGACAACAGAATTTCTTTACAATAGTGGGGCAAAAGAAGTCCATGTACGCCCTGCCTGCCCGCCACTCTTATTCGGCTGTAAATATTTAAATTTCTCTCGCTCCAAATCCGAACTGGATCTGATCACAAGACGTGTGATCCAAGAGAAAGAAGGCGATGATGCACAGAAATATTTAAGCGAATATGCAGATCCAAACAGTCAGCGCTATGCCGACATGCTGGAAGCGATCCGCAAAGAACAAAACTTTACTACACTCCGCTATCACAGACTGGATGATCTGATTGCATCCATCGGGCTGTCTCCTTGTAAAGTATGTACTTACTGCTTTAACGGAGTAGAATAGTCACAGAAAATTTTAAAGAACAAAAGAATTTTCTTTCTATTTTCTTTTGGACTTGTTATAATGAAGAGCGTGCACAGATCCTCTGGCACGCTCTTAGTTTGTTCAAAAAAATTTAGATAGATAAGGTGGTTAGATTATGAATAAAAAAGAAGTATCCGAAATCAAAAAGCAATTTACGCCGGACAACTGCGCGATCACCCGCATCTGTGGCTGCTATGTCGACGGCGAAAAAAATAAAAAAACACAATTAAAAGAAGCATTTCTCTCTCTTCCTGAAGAAGAAATCTTCAAATATTTTGAACTATTTCGCAAGACACTGTCCGGCACGATTGGAAAAAATCTGCTCAACATGGAATTCCCTCTCTCTGCGGAAAATGCGGGAGGAACTCAGGATTTTCTCCTGAAACTTCGTGCCAGCCAACTGACCGATGATGCGCTTCTGGATGCATTCTACGACCGGATCATCGAATCTTACGACTATGGCGAGAACTACCTTATCCTTGTCATTCACGCCGCCTATGACATTCCGGGAAAATCCAGTGATGGGAGCGAAATGTTCGATGCCTCCGATGAAGTATATGAATATCTGCTCTGCAGCATCTGTCCGGTAAAGCTTTCTAAACCAGGGCTTAGTTACCATGCAGAAGATAACACCTTTGGTGAACGCGTCCGCGACTGGATCGTAGAAATGCCGGATGTCGGATTTCTATTTCCTGCCTTTAATGACCGGAGCACCGACCTGCACAGCATTCTTTATTACGCCAAAAATGCCGAAGAACTCCGTGCTTCTCTTGTAGAAAATCTACTCGGTGCCATTCTTCCATTATCTGCCGGAGGACAGAAAGAAACTTTCCAGACACTGATCGAAGAAACACTCGGAGAAGAACGTGACTATGAAGTGGTCAAAAATATCCATGAGAATCTCTATGAAATGCTTGAAGAAAAGAAAGATTCTCCGGAACCGGTTACCCTTGACAAAACAGAAGTAAAAAAACTTTTTGCCCACAGTGGTGTGACCGAAGAACATTTGGAAGACTTTGACCGGAACTTTGAACAGGCAACTTCATCTTCCTCGTCCGAACAGCCATCTTTTCTTGCAACTAACATTGTCAATACAAGAAAGTTTGAGATACGCACCCCAGATGTTGTGATCAATGTCAACCCGGAACGTTCCGACCTGGTCGAAACAAGAATCATTGATGGGCGCCGCTGCATCGTGATTGGTATCGATGACCATGTGGAGATCAATGGAATTTCCGTTAAGGCAGTTGCCAAAAATCAAAATGAAATTTTTTAATAAATACTCATTTTACAAAGAAAAGTATTCTGATTAATTTTATCTATCTGCTTTTCAGAAAAAGACCAGCCAGAATCCGATTTACCTGACTGGTCTTTCATTGTTCAAAGTAGATTTTCTATTTTTTTCATCAAACAAAATTTCAAACTCTTTTAAGATTTTGTATATATACTTTTATTAGTATTTATCTATTATCCTATTTTCATATCCATTAAAATAAAAAATCATTATATTTCCTTTTGAAAATATGCAGACATTCTTCCTTCTTCCTCAAATACTTCTTTCCTCTCAAATCCATTTTTCTCCAGTACCCGGATAGAGGCTACATTATTTAAAAATGTAAATGCTCCAACAGTCTCTAGCTGGAACTTTTCGGAGATTTTCTCCTTTACTTCTGCCGCAGTGTTTCCATCATCTTAGTATAATTTTTCCGTTCATGCGGAAACATACACTGGCTACAATCTTTCACACCTTTTTCTGTGTATCTGAAATTCCCACCACACTCTGCCCCTTTTAAGTACAGCGGACAGAAACAAAACAGACAGTTAAAATTATCCGGATCGTCTGTCTTATGACATGGGAAATACTCACATTGCTTATGGGAAAAAAATTTATAAAATTCTGACATAGTTTCTCCTTTTTCTTCTGTTTACCTGATTTGTTTTCGTTATCTTCTCTCTTCACTCCACTCTAATATAACTCCTGTGTTCGCGTCAATCTCAAATTCGTATTCTCTCTGATCGTAGATGATATCCCCTTCGTATTTATACTGTCCATCATCGTTGTCAAGTTCCATCCGGATATCAGACTCTGTCGCCCCCGGAACTCTTTCTAATGCCGTTTGCATTGCCTGTTCCTGGCTGACCGCCACATTTGCTCCTGCGCTTTGTGACTGATTATTTTGCGTATTATTCTGCTGTCCATTTTGTGCTGCCGTATTGGAAGCGACACTTTCTGTATCAGCAGTTAAGATTGTCCCGTCTTCCGCTGCGATTTCATAATCGTATTCTGTTCCATTTGCATCGAATTGAATTTCATAGATCATTCTTCCGTCATCTCTGTCTTTCGATGTTTTTAGTCTTGTCGCTTCCTCCTTCGTCACACCCGCATCTTGAAGTGCCGCTTCCAGTGCTGCATCTTTTCCAATGTCCTTTCCACCTGTGAACCCACATCCCGTGGTTGCTCCTAATACACTGATTGCTACGATTCCTGCTGCCATATATTTTTTCATCATATCTGTTTTCTCCTTTTCTTCTTTTTTCTTTCTTGTTTCTTACTTTGTATCTGAATCATACAGTAGAAACATTAAAAGAACATTAGAAAATACTTAAAAAGGAATATAAAATGTAAATCTGCTTCCTTCCCCTTCTCTGCTCTCAACAGACACTCTGCCACCGTGCGCTTCGGCAATCCATTTTACCATAGAAAGTCCAAGCCCAAAATGGCTTCCATCTGTGCGCGAAGTGTCTGCACGGTAAAAGCGTTCCCAGATATGTTCCATGTCATGCACAGAAATCCCAATTCCATTATCTTCCACGATTCCGACTACATTTTCTTCCTTTACCTGCAAAGAAATTTTTACAATCCCACCTTCTCTTCCATAAAAAACAGCATTGGATACGAGATTGACAACCATCCGGATATAGAAACTTTCATCCACTTGTGCATAAATATCCGGAGTAATCTCAGTTCTGACCGTAATTTCTTTTTCCTCTGCGATCATCTGCTGTTCTTCCGCAATGATCTGTGTCAGTTCACTGAGATTTACCCTCTCTTTATTCAACTTCTGCCTTCCTTCATCTGCCCGGGATAACAAAAGCAGGCTGGAAATCAGCCCCGCCATCTCTCTCGCCTTTTTTGCAATCAGCTCGATCTGCTCTCTCTGTCTGTCCGTCAATGTTTCCTCGGAAAGACATGCATCACACTGTGCCAGCATTACACTCACCGGAATGCGCAGTTCATGAGAAACATCGGAAGTAAACCGCTTTTCTCTTTGAAATACCATTTCCAGCTGTTCCAGCATCCCGTCAAAGGTCTGTGCCAAATGGTAGATTTCATCTTTACTTTCTTTTTGCTCCTCTGTCAGCCCTACTCGTTTGGACAGATCTGCATCCGATTGGATCTGCCGGACCGTGTCTGTCATTTTTTTTACTGGGAGCAATGCCCTTTTCGTAAACTGATAACCCAAAAATGCTGCTGCCAATGTGAAAAGCGGGAGCAGGATCACTGCAAACCGCATCGTAATCTGAAAGCTTTCTTCTGCATCATTGATGGACGCCATCCCCCTCACATAAACATTCTGCCCGTTTTCCAGCCGATACAACACATCATACAAATACCATTTCTGCTTATTCTCTTTGATCTCACGCATAGTTCCATCTTCAAGCGCATAGGCATTCTCGATTCCATACGGAACTTTTCCGTATAGAAAATACCCGCTTTCATCGTACAGAGACAGATAAATCCCCTTTTCTACAGAATAAAAATCATTGTCTACTTCCAGCCTGCCATCTTCTATTTCAATCTCCTCAACACTCTTTTGCACAGAGTTCTCCAGCTGATTTTTCACAGAAGCCAGCACTTTTCTGCCACTCATAGAGAATAAAATTCCAAGTGTGGTGCAGGTAAGCAAAAGCAGGAATGTTGTGTAGAACAATGTCAGTCTTGCTTTTAATGTCCATCGCTTCATACTTTCTCCTTCAGCACATATCCGGCGCCACGAACTGTATGGATCAATTTTTCCTTGAACGATTCGTCAATCTTTTTTCGCAGATAGCGAATGTATACATCAATCACATTAGAACCGCCCGCATAATCATAATTCCACAAGTGCTGCTCCAATTTTTCCCGCGACAATACAATTCCTTTGTTCTGAATCATATAGCGCAGCAAGGCAAACTCCTTTCCGGACAGCTGGATTTCCTTCCCATCCCGAAATACTTGATGCGTATCTACATGAACTTCCAAACCGCCTTCTCTATAACACGAATCCTCGGATTTCTCAGGCCGCCTCAAAAGTACCCGGATCCTTGCAAGTAATTCCTCAAATGCAAATGGCTTCACGAGATAATCATTGGCACCTGCATCCAATCCCCGCACCCGGTCCTCAACACTGTCTTTTGCCGTCAAAAGAAGCACCGGGACATGTTTATTTTTCTGGCGAATTTCCCGAAGTACCGATAACCCATCCTTTTTTGGCATCATAATATCAAGAATTACGACATCATACTCTGCCCCTGCAAGATAATCAAGAGCTGCCTCCCCATCCATACAGGAATCCACACTATAATGCTCTGCCATCAGCCGCTGCGCCAGAATCTTATTTAAATCTCTTTCATCCTCTGCAATCAAAATCCGCATCTCGTTTTCTTCCTTCTTTCTGCTTCTTTTGGTAAATTATAACACAGCTGCCTGTTTTCGTCATTTTCTTTTCCCTTATATTTTTTCTATACTCTCCACACACAAAAGAGGAAACAGACATCTTTGTCCATTTCCTCTCTGCTTTTTAAGCTGTTTCAATCAAAATTTCCTTCTGCCGCAATACCTCTTCTATCATATCCAACGTTTCTTCACTGTCTGCACTTACTTTATGATAATGATAGTTCGAGGTGATATTTTTCAGAGGACTTGATTTTCCACTTTTGATATCACCGATGAATTCCATAACCTTCCTTCTGGAATTAATATGTAATTCTGCTTCCATATGTCCATATACCCTATGATTGATCATTACATTTTCTACACAACCGCCCATATCTACAATCGAACAAAGCTCTTCTTCCAGCTGCTCATCCGTATGATTTACTTTAAACACACGGCTGACTGTTGCCGGTGTCTGCAAAATATATCCTCTGTTTGTAGAAAGAATATCATAACCTGCCGCCCGGATCAACGCAATATCCTGCACGATCACCTGACGGCTCACATTGTAGAGGGCTGCCAGCTTTTTCCCAGATACCGGCGCAGTACTCTCACGGATTTCGTGAATGATCTGTTCTCTTCTCTCTGTCCCTTGCAACCTGTTCCCTCCATCTCCTTCTTAATTCCACTTACGCATTTTCTAACGCGTGAAGATTTTTCAGGGAAATATCCAGAATTGGAGCAGAATGCGTCAATGCCCCACTGGAAATATAGTCAATTCCAAGAGAAGTCAGACGACCGATGTTTTCTTTTGTCACATTTCCGGAACATTCTGTCTCAGCACGTCCGTCGATGATGCTTATTGCCTTCTGCATCTCTTCTGTTGACATATTGTCAAGCATAATGATATCTGCCCCAGCTTCCACTGCTTCCTTCACCATATCAAGATTTTCTACTTCCACTTCTATCTTTCGAACAAACGGAGCGTATTCTTTCGCCATTTTCACTGCCGCAGTCACACTGCCCGCCGCCCCAATATGGTTATCTTTCAACAGCACTCCGTCAGACAAATTGTAGCGGTGATTATACCCTCCTCCGACACGGACTGCATATTTCTCAAAAATTCTCATATTCGGCGTTGTTTTTCTCGTATCAAGCAATTTTGTATCTGTACCTTCTAAAAGATCGGCAACCGAACGTGTATAAGATGCAATCCCACTCATCCTCTGAAGATAATTTAACGCAACACGCTCTCCAGAAAGAAGTACACGGATATCTCCTGTCACTTTTCCCATCAACTGTCCATTTGTCACTTTGTCCCCATCTTTGCAGAAAAATGTTACTTCCGTCTCTGCATCAAGCAATTTAAATACTCTTTCAAAAATTTCCAATCCTGCAATAATCCCATCCTGCTTGCAGATCAATTCTACTTCTCCTTTTACGGCTTCTTTCATCACCGCATTAGTTGTCACATCTTCACTTGAAATATCTTCTTTCAGCGCTTCCAGAATCAGGTGATCCACCTGAAGTGTCATTGTAATCTTATTCATGTTTTTTACCTCCCATATCTATTTCATATCACAACTGCTCTGATTGATTTTCTTATCTTTTGATTCTTTATCGATATCTTTTCTCAGATTCCCCGGAGATCTTTGTCGCTGCCCGCTTAGCAAATACAAGACTTTCCAGCAGCGAATTGCTCGCCAGTCTATTCGCCCCGTGCACACCGTTACAACTTGTCTCCCCTACTGCATAAAGATGTTCCATCGAAGTCTGGCTGTCCAGATCTACCCAGATACCTCCCATGAAGTAGTGCTGTGCAGGCACAACCGGAATACATTCTTTTGTCACATCGTATCCTTCCTCCAGACACCTCTGATAAATATTTGGAAAGTGACCGAGGATCGTTTCTTTTGGAATATGTTCCATCGAAAGCCATACGTAATCTGTTCCATCTTTTTCCATTTCTTCGTGGATCGCCTTTGTCACAACATCCCGCGGAAGCAATTCATTAACAAAACGCTCATGCTTCTTATTGTACAGCACTGCCCCTTCTCCTCTCACTGACTCCGAGATCAGAAAGCGTCTTCCTGGTTTTTTCGAATACAATGTCGTCGGATGGATCTGCACATAGTCCAGATGTTCCAACCGCACTTCGTGTTTCTTTGCGATTCGGATCGCATCTCCGGTCAAATGCGGAAAGTTTGTCGAATGCTGATAAGTCCCGCCGATTCCACCACTTGCAAGAATGGTATCTGCTGCATGGATATGCAATGTCCCTTGTTCATTTTCTGCAAGAATTCCAGTACATTTGCCATCTTCCTCAAGAATATCCGTCATTGTTGTATACTCAAAGATTGTCACATTTTTCCGCTCTTTTACACGTTCCAGCAACTTACTTGTAATTTCTTTTCCGGTAATATCCTTGTGAAATAAAATACGTGGACACGAATGTGCCCCTTCTCTCGTATACTTCAAACAACCGTCTTCCTGTTCAAAATCGACTCCAAATCCAATCAGATCGTCAATAATCTCTCTGGATTTTCGTATCATCAGATCTACGGATTCCTTTCGGTTCTCATAATGCCCTGCTTTCATCGTATCTTCAAAAAAGCTCTCGTAATCCTTTTCATCTCGGAGTACGCAGATTCCTCCCTGTGCAAGAAAAGAATCACTGCTCTCCAAATCCGATTTCGTGATCAGTACGACTTGTTTCTCCTCCGGCAGCCAAAGTGTGCTGAATAAACCTCCTACTCCAGTTCCCACTACAACTATGTCTGCACTTATCTCCATCTCTTTTTCCTCCAGTTCCTCTGTCTTTACTTTTTCCTACGTTCATTTTTTCTTATTTCGCGAGTTCTAACATCCGCTCCAGTGTCTTTCCTGATTCTTTACGCAGATCTTCTGTGATGTGAACTTCATTTTCGCCTGTCTGCAACACATGAAGAATTTTTTCCAGTGTGATCAGCTTCATATCCGGACAAACCGGTTCCGTCTCTGCAAAATAAAATTTCTTATCTGGATTCTGCTTCTCCAATTCATAGCGCACCCCATTTTCTGTACAGACAATAAACTCTTTGCAAGAGCTTTTGGCCGCATATGCAATAATTCCGGATGTACTTCCGATATAATCCGAAATCGCACACACAGCCTCCGGACATTCCGGATGTGTGAGAATCTCCGCCTGCGGATATTGCTCTTTTACTTTCTTGATCTCCTCTAACTGCATATGCTCATGCACCGGGCAATATCCGTTATTAAATACAAATTCCTTCTCCGGCACCTGTTCTGCCACATATCTCGCCAGATTTTTATCCGGAATAAAGAAAATACGTTTATTTGGCAATGCCTTTACAATCTGCACTGCATTTGCGGAAGTTACGCAGACATCCGAATGTCTCTTTAACTCTGCAGTGGAATTGATATAACATACAACTGCCAGATCCTCATATTTTTCTCTCATCTTCTGAATGATCTCTGCATCTGCCATATGTGCCATTGCACAATCCGCAGTCAGATCCGGCATCAGCACGGTCTTCTTTGGATTTAATATCTTCGCGCTTTCTCCCATGAAAGAAACGCCGCAAAATACGATTGTCTGTTCTTTTAACCCAACTGCAACTTTACTTAAATAAAATGAATCACCAATATAATCTGCAATCTCCTGTATTTCTGGATTCACATAATAATGGGCAAGGATGACTGCATTTTTCTTTTGTTTCCATTTTTTAATCTCTTCTACTATTTTCATTCTGTCTTCTCCTATCCTCTTCTCCACCTCAGTTCTTACCATTATAGCACCGTCCTTTACAAGTGACAAGACACCTGTTTTGACAAAAATAAATGGTCTGTACGTTATTTTCTTATCAATAATGTGCAAACCATTCTTTTTTAGTTGTCTCTTACTGTATTTCCTCTATTTCTTTGAAAAAATATGTTTCAAAAATACATACATCACAATGAGAAATGCACTGACATACCCAAACGCACCAAGTGCCGGAATCCCCCATATTTTTGGTTTCATATTCGTCGTACAGATAATGCTGGAGCTGATTAAAAGTGCCATCACCCACAACCCCATCACAATATTTCTCACAAGTCTCCGCAGCAATCGCTCCAATTCCCCAGATACATGAAGATCGAGGTTGATCTTTGTCTGTCCTCTCAAATTTCCCTGAATCAAATCTGCCACAAGGGAAGGTAGATCCAGCGCTTTGTGAATGGACCGGTAGAAACTTCTGCCTCCATTTTTCAATTCACTTTTCCAGTCCTTCTCTGTGAAAATTTTCCCTGCCATATGTCTGGAGGCAATCTCTACCATATTGATCTCCGGAGCAATGTCTGCCAGCACCCCCTCCATATGTGTCAGTCCACGCGCCAACATTGTCAGACCATGGGGCATGATGATCCGGTTCTCTTTCATCACTTCCATCAGATCTACCATCACTTCTGCCACATCAATGCTACCCATATCCGTCGTACCATATTTGGCGAGAAGTGCACTGATGTCCTCATAAAGTCTGCTCTGATCCGGCTTATCCCGAAATTCTCCAAGCGCCAAAACTGCCTCCTGAATCATTCCTACATCCCCTAGCGCAACACCTTGTACAGCCTTACCGACCAGTTTTCTGTCACGTTCAGTCAGCCGTCCCATCATCCCCATATCAATCCATACAATTTTACCACCACAAACCTTTACATTTCCAGAGTGAGGATCTGCGTGAAAGAATCCATCATCCATTACTTGTTTGATATAATTATCGATCAGTTTTGTTCCAATTTCTTCCAGATCGTATCCGTTCTCTTTTAATGCTGCTTTATCATCGATGCTCCACCCGTCAATATGTTCCATAACAAGCACATGCTGATTTGTGTACTCCTGATAAAGTTCTGGAACTTTCACAAACAGAATCCCTTTATTTCTCCGGGCAAACTCTTCCATATTGGAAGCCTCTGCCAGAAAATTCATCTCCTCCCTTGTCACAGCCCACAACTCATCGAGCACCATATCAAGATCTACCAGTTCTTTCAGGCTCACCGGGGGAACCAGCTTCACTGCGCGGTGCAGCAATCCAATATCCCTCGCCATCTTCTCATAGATCCCTCTGCGCTGTACTTTGATCACAACTTGCTTACCGTCTTTTAAAACAGCACGGTGCACCTGAGCGATGGATGCTGAACCAAGCGGTTTCTCCTCTATGGATGCAAAAATCTCTTCCCACGGACATCCATAGGCAGACTTTAGTACTTCCTCCACCTCTGCAAAGTTCATCGGAGCTACTTCTGAGCGAAGCCTCATCAGCTCATCACAGTATCTTTTTGGTAAAATATCTGAATGCATGGACATAATTTGTCCTAATTTAATAAAAGTAGGACCAAGATCCTCCAAAATCAAGCGAAGCTTCTCCGGTGAAATTCCTTTGGAAATCTCATGTCGATGCAAAATTGCAGTCATTTCTTTTAATCTTATCCTGTATTCTCTGGATTCTTCTTTGCTCATCTACAACCTCATTCTGCTCTGCCATCACAGTCGTCTTTCTCACCATCACCTTCTGTAACATACAGTTTCTTTTTCAATTCTTCCAGCTGTTCCGGTGATAATTTTTCCAGCAGATCATCCACTTCTTCTGTGGAAGTCTGCTTTTCTGCTTTATGGACATTCTCCTGTACCGTCTTTTTGAGATTATGTTTTAACTCTTCATTTAACACCTTTCCCTGCTCCACAGTCAGCTCCCCTTTTTTTACCATCTCATCCAGAAGTTCCTTTGATTTCTCTGCTGTCACTGCTGCTGCTCCGATTCCTGCCAACAATAATTTCTTTACATTTTCTCCAAGTTTCTCCATAAAAATTTCCTCCCTATGACTATCTTTTCCAGATATCCTGTCTTATCCTACAAAAAGTTGTGCCGCCTTCGGCAAAAAAATAATCACTCCTGCAAATGCTGCCATGATAGCTGCAATCAGAACTGCACCTGCCGCAGTATCTTTCGCCAGCTTTGCAAGCGGCTTTTTCTCTTCGGTCACAAGATCAACTACTGCCTCCACCGCAGTATTTACAAGTTCCAAACCAAGAATCAGACCAAACAAAATCAGACAGATACACCACTCTGTTGCAGAAATATCAAAGAAAAATCCTGCCGCAGTCACACAGATAACTCCTAGACAATGGATCTTCATATTCCGCTCCTTCCTGATCCCGGTAAAAATGCCTTCAAACGCATACCTGAAACTTTGATACAACGGTTGTTTCTTTCCCATATTTTCACCTTCTTTAGTCCATTTAAAAAACGATTCCCTGCGCTCCGAAAATATGATTCCAAAACACAAACAAAGCTATTTCATCTATTTTCATATGGATATTTTATACAAATTATAACACATTTTTCTGTTAATAACGATGTTTTTTATAATTTTTTCTGTTTTTTGTTTGAAGTTTCCTAAAACTTCTTATAACGAAAAAAGAACATGTCTGCAAATACTCACAGACATGCTCTTCTTTTAATAATTCATTTTATCCTGCTTGAAATCCGTTCCGCTATTCTTCAGAATCTTCCGATTTTTTTCTAAGTCCTACTGCTCCTGCAATTCCACTTCCGATTAACATTACTCCTAATCCAAAAATCGAAGCCGGATCTCCTGTTTTTGGAACCTCAGATTTCTTCTTTTTGTCCTCGTTCTTTTCCTCTTCTTTATTCGGTTTCTGCTCTGGCTTCTGTTCCGGCTTCTGCTCTGGTTTCTGTTCCGGATCTACTGTTTCCTCTTTCTCAATCCTCTCCGCCGTTACAAGAAGATTATTCAGTGCTTCCACTCTCTCCTGGAGCACAGCCTTCTCTGTATCCGGATTTGCAAGAAGTTCCTTCAACTCATTGTAAAGCGCCTCCATCTTGTCAAAGTCCTCTTTTGTAAATCCTCCGGCTTTGCCGACATTTTTTCTCTCGGATTCAAGAATCTTTTCCATATCTTCCATGAAATTCTTCATAGAATCTTCCAATTTCATAACAGTACTCTTCGCAAACTCTATCTGCTGTAATGCCTCATACAGTTTCTCCACGTCTGTCTCATTGGATACAGAAAGAGCTTTTGCCTGATCATAGGACTCGACATAAAATCCTGTTGTATTCTTATCATAATTTTCTGGGTGTGCTTTAATATCTTCATACAAATCTTTGTATTCTTTATCTGCAACTTTACTTGCCAATGCCTCTTTTATTTTCTCAGCAGACATTGAGATCTCTGTCATTTTCTGATTTGCCATATTCAGCTTTTCTATTGCTTCATTCCAGTTCGCACTGTCGGCAGCCTTTTGTGCTTCATCAAGCAATGTTTGAATTATAGCCAGATCCTGATCTGCATACAGGCCGGAAACTTTTAACTGTTCCAGCATCTGACGAGATTCCTCTATCAGCTTCATCACTCCACTTTCTGAAACGACCGGCGTCTGTAACAACTGCTTCAACATTGCCACTGCCTGAGCCGTCTCTGCTTGCGTCATCGCTTCGATCTTATTTCTGTCAATCGTTGCAAGTACATTCTTCAAAGCTTGAATATAATCTGGAGCATATACTTCTGTCTGTGATACAACCTGATCTGCCAACGCAATCAATTCATAAAGTTCTGATTTGTCTACCACCTCTGGAATGAGTTCAAGACCATTTACAGCATTGACAAAACGTTCAAAAATTCCATAAATCTGTGCTCCATCTGGATCATAATATTTCATAGGATCTGCGCGAAGTGCCAGCATCTCCGCTTTCGCAGCTTCATATACCTTCCATGACTGTTCCGTATACATCAAAGGTCCAAAAATAACCTCATCTGCATCTGCCAAAAGTCCATCCACTTCTGCCTGCACCATTGCAATAAATTCAGCTTCCGTCATGCTCTCTTTTTCTTCTTTATTCTGTTCGAGCCCCGGCTGCTGTGCTTCCTGACCACTTTCAGTCTCTGGCTGCTGTACCTCTTGTTGTTCTTCCTTCTCCGGCTGTTGTGTCTGAAGTTCTTCTCCCGTTACCGGTTGCTGATCTTGCTCTTCTCCGACCACCGTCTGCTGTGTTTGTTGTTCTTCTTGCTGTGGTGCAGAGAGATCCTCCTGTGTCTGAGACTCAGCTTCAGCATTCTGACTTTCTTTTTCCGCTTCCGTGCCTGCTGTCTGTGCCTCTGCAGCCATAACAGTGATGCCCGATGTACCAACAGTCCCCACTGCCATAACAATTGCCAGTCCCAATGCTGCTAATTGCTTTCTCTTCATATCCACTTCCTCCTTTATTCCGGTTTTTCTGATACTGTCAATATAACATTTGTTGTGTATTTTGTCTATTTTTTTATTCTATACATTTCATTTTTATTTATTTTGTATATTTTTTTCTTCTTTTTTCATTCTAAAGCTAATGTTATTTCGACATTTTTACAAAAACATTAACTTTTGTCTTAATTTTTCAGACTTTTTGTATATCTTCTTATTTTTATTTTATATACGCATCCTTCCACTTCTACCTGTCACCTGCTATTTGACTTTTTTTTCTCTCTCCTTTATAATATTTTTATTACATATGTAAGATTTGGAGGATTACTATGAAAAAATTGCCACAAATTTCAGAAGCCGAATATGAAGTTATGAAAATCGTATGGAAATACGCACCGATCAATACAAATGAGATTACTGAAAAACTCACACGTACTACTTCCTGGAGCCCCAAAACAATCCAAACCCTGATTAAGCGCCTTACGACAAAGGGAGCTCTTTCCTACGAAAAGCACGGACGTATTTTTGTCTACTCACCACTGGTAAAGGAAAATGAATACATTTGTCAGGAAAGTTCTTCTTTTTTGAATCGCTATTATAATGGTGATATCACCGCTATGCTGTCTTCCTACATTGAAAATGACCGATTATCAGACAGTGAAATCGCTACTCTTCGTTCTATTCTTTCCAAAGGAAAAGGAGGACAGTAACATGGCTGATTTTATGATTCGTTTTCTTCTGTCAAACTTGTTTCTTGGAATTTTCATCGGGATACTTGCATTCTGCAAATGGATATTTCGCAGGACACTCTCCAGTCAAATGCAGTACCATCTTTGGTTCCTTCTCTTCTTTTTCCTGCTCGTTCCTTTTGTCCCGGTATGCTCTTTTTCTCTGCCCGCACAAATTTCTTCATTTTTCAGTACATTTTCCTCCCAGAAAGGATTTGCCCATCACCCTCTCACAGACAGCCCTCTTTCTTCCACATTTTCAAACACTTCTGAATGGATGAATGATTTTACAATATCTATAAGCAGGCAGGTTCCTTCCATTGCAGGACAGATTCTTTTTTTGCTATGGTGCACAGGGATTGGGATTATGTTCATTTTTTTTATCCGTTCTGTCCGGCAGCTATATCACTTAAGCAGTACAGCACTTCCTCTGGAAAATGCTGAAATTTCTTCTTTGTATATAAGCTGCCTGAAAGAGCTTGGTATTACGCGGAACATCCCCGTCTATACCACTGCCTTTCTTCCATCACCTGCGATTACCGGAATCTTTCAACCTCGCATTTACCTTCCACTTCGTCTGATTTCCGGTTATCCCCACAGTGCCCTCCGCTACATTCTCCTGCACGAATTGCAGCACTATCGCCAAAAAGATGGCCTGTTGAATCTTTTTCTAAATATTTTCTGTGCACTCTACTGGTTCAATCCGGCTGTCTGGTATGTCCTTCATGAAATACGCATCGACCGTGAAATCGCCTGTGATACTTCTGTTTTGGAAACCGTAGGCGAAACTTCCTGTCAGGAGTATGGTTCCGCTTTAATTAATTTTGCTGAGACACTTTCTCACATTCCCCTTTCCTTCTCTGTCGGACTTGGCGGATCGATGCCGCAAATGAAGCGGAGAATCCTTAATATCGCCTCCTATCAAGCTCCCACACCATGGAAAAAGGCGAAAGGCTACGTCCTGGTTCTGGTGATTTCTCTACTGTTGATCAGTATGTCCCCTGTGTTGTCTATGCAGGCCGCAAAGGAAACTTCCTTCCGTCCAGATACCTCGGACAGCATTGTTTCTACTATTGATCTTTCTTCTTATTTCAGAGATTATGACGGTACTTTTGTATTATATGATTTGCAAAAGGATCATTACCAAATTTATCATCCCGAACAGGCATACAAAAGAATTTCCCCGGATTCTACCTACAAACTCTATAGTGCTCTGTTCGGATTGGAAGAAAAAATCATTACTCCAAAAGATTCCATGATCCCATGGGATCACAATCATTATCCGTTTGATGCCTGGAATAAAAACCATACCTTGCACTCTGCAATGTCTGCTTCGGTCAACTGGTATTTCCAGACAATCGACAAAAAACTGGGGCACGGCAAAATCCGTTCTTACCTACAGCAGATTCATTATGGGAACGAATCGATCGATCAATCTGATTCTTACTGGATGGAGTCTTCCTTAAAAATTTCTGCCTTCGAACAAGTCAGCCTGCTGACAGATTTCTATCAAAATACCTTTGCTTTTAATCCGGAACATATTCCTGCCGTAAAAGATTCCATCCGCCTGATTACACACGGCAAAAACACACTTTATGGAAAAACAGGAACCGGTAATGTCAATGGGCAAAATGTAAATGGTTGGTTCATCGGATATATCGAAAACTCACAAAATACATATTTTTTTGCCACAAATATTCAGGCAGAACAGCAGGCCTCCGGAAGCACTGCATCACAGATTACACTGGATCTATTAGAGGATATGGAAATTTGGAATTGACTATATCCTTGAAACCGTAAAAACCCCTTACGCTTTCATTGCGTAAGGGGTTCTGTTATTGAAACTAATGAAGTTCTTGCACCTATTCTATACGGTGTATTACTTATTATTGATTGCAGCCTGTTGGGTATTCTCCGAATGGTAATACACTATCATACAATTTTCATTCTAAACTCTTGACTTACTTTCTTCTACTTCGTTTTCCTGTCCTTGATATCTCATACAAAGTTACAATTACTGTAATTCCTTGTATGAAATACTCAAATAACTTTTCTCGTTTCATTCTTGATTCTCCTATATTCTACCGCCTCTAAAATTAAAATGCAAGCGATTGCCACCGCCATTCCTGTTCCAATCATAACGTATTCCATATAGATCTTCTCCATTTATAAACTATCTCTCTTTCACATCTTGTTTCCTCATTGGATAGATTAAGTAAATCCGTTCTCCTGTTTCTTTAATTCTAATCATATAACCCGACTCTTCAACTTCTGTTCCTTTTTATTGATATTTTCCATGTTTAAACATTCATGTCCTTTCTCCCATCGTTTCGAAAAAGAAACCGTTCTTCAATATTTATCTTCATCATTCTATCACTCTCCTAAAAAATAAGACTGACACATTTTCACATGTCAGCCTTTAGTCTTATTGATTTTGTAAATCATGTTCTAATTCTTCTGCTATTGTTTTATCCAAAACCCTAGCCACCTTTAACAGAAAAACTCTATCACTTTCTGTTGTACTTTTTAATTGATTTTCTATACTTTTCAAAGAAAGTAAACATTTAGAATAGAGCAGTTGCTTTTTCTTTTTCAATCTTCCCTTGAACGAAAATATTGGCAAGATTGGACCTGTTCCCATCATTGTACGAGGATATTCCTTTCTTATAAGTTGATATTCATTTGTACACACTTTTAAGAAATCAGTACATTCTCCTTCTTCCAATACAGAAACATATTTTTTCAAAAAACTATTCTCTATTGTTTTCTTAGAATTTTTTAGATTTTTCTCAATCTCTGCAATAACCTTTTCCGCATATGAAAGACATATTTCATTTGGGTAAAATATCATTTTATTCTGCACAATTTTTCCTCCACTTATTACTTACAAAATATCCCTATTCTACAATGTAGTATATATCTACTATCTCATTTAAAAACCGCCAATACAACCTTTAAATGATGTATTGGCTTCTTATTCATTCATCTTCTTTTTCTTTTGTATTCTCAGTGGTTTTAGTTGTATAATTTAAATTCTTTTTATGCTTATTGATACTTTTCTTCTCTTTTAAAACAAATACCAAAACAAAAATCACTAAAAAAACAATGATTAAAAATATATGCACTATTCCACCTCTTTCTCTTGATTATTTTCCGCAACCGCCAAATCTTTTGCTTTTTTTCGAGTATGTAATTCTGAAACTCTATGAGTTACAGTTGCAGCAGCCCAACTTCCCACAGCTACCGCAGCAGTCAATCCTATGTCTACCAGTGGATTACCTGTACTAATACTAGATTTCTTTTTATTATTCTCTTTATTTTGTTCATTGTTGTTACTCATTATATTTTCTCCCTTGTGTTTCTTTTAAACGTTCAGAATATTCTGTGTTTACTTTATGTCTTTCTTTCAGTACCACGCCCATTTCTTGCACCATATTTTTCATCAATGCCCCCGTCATGATAACATTTAATTTAGCTCCCGGCACCATCGACATATTACCTTTTGTTGAACTAGCCATAAATCTTTCTTCTGCCAAAATCAAACTAGATAATTGAATCATAATGCACGTACCCATAGAAAGTATTTTCATGTCACGTTTAAAGCTTTTTTCCCTATTACCTAACTTTTTAGAAGAAACATATAACTTATTCATTCCTTCAATAAATCCTAATGATGCAAAATCTGAAGCTTTCATATTTCCTTTGTACTTATCAATAAGTCTATTAAATTTATTTGTCAAAGAATAGTCGTCAACATCTACAACTGTTCCTTTCCCAAATCCTAGAAAGTCTTCCTCCTCTGCTAAATTTTCATAGTGACTTAATAAAGATGAAAATGGTAAAGGGACACCTTCGCTAGTTAATAAATCTTTAGCAAAATGAATAATAGTGTGACCAGCGCAGTTAAACACTCCTGCTAAAGGATTTTTTGCCCCTTTTCCATAATAATGCCAAATAATATCTAGCATAGAAATATTTCCACTTTTCCCCAGAACTTCTCCAATAGGTAAGTAGATATTACTTTTTCCCATTTTATCAACAAAAATCGGAAAATCCTCTGGTATATTTTTTAACCCAAACGAAAAAATATCATGCCCAAAGTCCCTATGGTTTTTCCCTATTTTGGTATCGAAAGGATTATTTTTATCAAATCCAGAAGGTAACACTTCATCTATTTTTCCTTCCCATTCACTACCTTTTTTATCTACTTCTCTTGCTATAAAATAGGCAGTTACTCCAATACATATAGCAATCCCTGCATCCACATTTGTCATTTCATAGAAATAGTTTTCTTGATTTTTTGTATTTTCTTCAAAATTTTGTTTTGACACATATTTTAAAGCTTCTATATATAGCTCGTCATAATTTTTCACTTTTTTTCTTTGGTTTGGTGGACATACTGAAAAGTATTCTTTTATAGTTGCTTCTTTATCAAAAAAATCATTATCTTTTTCGAAAAAAACAACTTCTTTTAGGGTATTAAAAATCCTCACTCCATTTTCTCCTTTCATAAAATTAGACGCTTTGCAGAATCTTTATTCCAATTATAGTCGTAATACGACTATTTTTCAATAGTCATAATAAGACTTTTTATAATTAAAGAAAAGTAGCGGGGCGATATAGTAAATGGTATTTGAACGAATCAGAAATCTCAGAGAAGATAGTGATAAGAAACAGCAGGAATTGGCTGATTATCTTAATATAAAACAAACAACCTATTCCAAATATGAATTAGGAAAAATAAATATACCTATTGAAGTTTTCATAAAATTAGCTGACTATTACGGTGTGTCTGTTGATTATCTTCTTGGCAGAACTCAAAAAAAGAAATAAGTAAATTTTATTTTCTAAATACCAAAAGTTTTAATTATTTTTATGCGGATACATGATTGTAATTCCATAATCATTCGTCACTATGTATAAGTCAGAGTACCACTCTACTTTTTCTGTCACAGGGAAAATATCTTGAAACTCTGCATAACTTTTTTTCAAATTATGTTCTTTCAAAATTTTTTCGTAGTCTTCTGAATAGTTTTCTTCTACAAACAAAGCCACATATCCGCCGTCTGACTCTAACTCTCTATCAACTCCATAGTTCTCGTCTAAAATATGAATAATTCTGAATATCTCCGCTATTATATCTTGTGGGATCTCATACTCACGGCAACACCTTTCGATTTCTTCTTTTTGCGTAATCGTCCAAAATTTTTTAATCATCTTTTTTCACTCTCCTATCGTTTTCATGGAATAGATAACGTACACCTTTCCCTGTCTGTCTAAAAATTCCAAGTCATAACTAACCCATCTCCTATTTTCATTCATTGGGTGCTTTTTGTTCTTGATGTCGATTTGAAAAAAATTATTGTCTGGAATCCGGACTAAAGTATGGTCAAGATTCAGTTCCTCTAAAATATCTGATGTATCATCTTGAACAGGTGTCAGGATGATAGAAATATAGCCATTTCTTCCTATATCTTTATTTTCAAGTAATTCTTCAACCGTGTTTAAAATTTCCAACGGAATTTCATTATTAGCCAACAACGGATTTATCTGTTTTAACATTTTCAACGCTTCCCATGTCTTTATTTTTACATTCATGACTTTCTGCCTTTCCTTTCTTTTTTTCTGTATTTATCGCTTTCTTCCCTTTCTCTGTCTTGTCACGTTTTTCACTCTGCATTAAGGCTTCTAAACCTTCTTTTAGTGGATAATTCACCAAATTCCATTTTTCTCTTGGATAATGCAATCCCAAATAGAGAGGATGGGCTCCAATACTTTTCATACTGATTCCATCTACGGAAATAGATTTTACATTTTTACTAAGTCCTTTTTCTGCTATCATGGACAAAAGATCCTGTTTTGCAAGGATTGTACTTTTATGTGTTGACAAAGAATTTCCCCATGCTATTACAATGTCATACTCTTTAATATCATCCTCTTCCAAAATTTCTTCTATGTATGCAAGACTATTTTCTTGTAACTCACTGACACTTGGTTTCTTGGTAATGACAGTTGCATATAGATTAACAATCCGCATTTCTTTCCAGCCAAAATCATTCACATGATTCATTAAATGCATCGTAGATACATCTAACATTCCACAATTATCTGCTGAAATAGTCGGATACAATTCAATCACTAATGCTTTTTTACCATCTTCTCCCCACTTTCTTCGAATCTCATAGGTGTTCTTTCCATCATCTGTTCCTACTGCCCAAACTTTAAAATTCATCTCTCCTGTAATCATGCTCTTTCCTCCTAAATACACAAAAAGGACTAATAGTTTTCTTGTTCTATTAGTCCCAACCTTTATCATTCATATTCAATAGTCCTTATTATTATCAATATCGAAATCTCTGTTATGATTTCTTAATATATACTTCTACAACTACGTCTTTCCATTGCTTTGCTCTAATGAAATTTCCAAAAGATTTCCGATATGTTTTGGCTTCTTCAAATCCTAAGGTGAATCTGTCCATCAACACATACTGTTCTTCTTGGAATTTCATTTCCATATCATAATCTTCCTCTTTTAAATACCATTTGAAAACACCTTCTTCCGTTGGAGTAACTCTTTCCACAATAGCCTCAATCAGTTCGCTACTAACCTGTTTCTCTTCTAGGTTACAAGCGTTATCAAGATATTCTTGTATCTTTTGTATTTCTGCACTCACGTCTACAGGTTCTATCTCTTTACCATCACATTGTAGTTTCTGTAAAGAAATTTCGACTTCCTCAATGCGTTCTGTGATTAGATTATATTTCTTCTGATACTGGACTTCATCTACCAAATCATCAAGTCGCATATCAACAAGATTATTCTTCCTTGTTTGAAGCCTGTCTAACTCCCTTTGCAACTTTTCCACTTCATACCGCTCTGAATGTTCCTCTTTATCAACTGTATAGTTTTCTTCAATAGTTCCCATCAGTTCTGTAAGGGATTCTTTTTGATTTTTCCATAACCTGTGAAAGATTGCTTTTGCCATGAAATCAAGTTTCCATTCACAGATAGACGGAACATCACAACATCCTGTTCCATCTAAACCATTTTTAATATGAAAACTCTTTTTTCTGTTAACAACTTGATTCCTACACTGATATCCGTTACTCTCCTCTCCACTTTTATTAACTCTCCATTTGTACTTTTTATAAGTGTGTCCACATTCACAAACAAGAGTTTTAACCCACTTATCTTTTGCTGATGGTTTACCTTGTATCCTTTGTCCTGTATAAATTATTTTTTTAGCTTTCATGGCATGAACCCTATTCCATTTTTCTTCTGATATGATAGCTGGAAAATTACCTTTTACATATTCGTAAATAGAACGATCCCGAATAGGTACTCTTTTGTGTTCCAAAAAGCTTGATGTATAAGACTTATTATATCCTATGTAACCTGCATACGTCTTATTATTCAATATCCGAAGTACACAAGTAGCATCCCAGTTATATCCTCCCTGTGCTTTTTTTCGATTCAACTCTATCATTTTACTTGCAATAGACTTTACACCTAATCCTGAAAGATACAAATCATAAATTAATCTGACTGTCTCTGCTTCTTCCTCTACGATTTCATAGGTGTTTTCTACTGACGTTTTCCCTTTGACTAATCTGTATCCTAAAATATTTCCATTACCAAAAAGAACCCCTTTTTCTCTTGACGTTTTGTGTCCTGCTAATACCCTGTCACTAATATGCTTTGATTCTTCCTGTGACATAGCGGACATGATTGTTAATCTCAGTTCCCCATCTGATTCACAAGACCAAATATTGTCATTGTAAAAGAATACCTCAACTCCCATGTTTTTTAATCTTCTAGTATAGTCCAAACTGTCAAGGGTATTACGGGCAAATCTTGAAACCTCACGTGTACAGACAAGGTCAAACATTCCTTTTGACGCATCTTCTATCATCTGCATAAATCCATGTCTTTTCTTTGCCTGTGTTCCTGATATTCCCTTATCAACATATACTTTGACTTTCTCCCAGTTCGGATGGTCTTTTAAAACAGATTCATACCATTGAAGCTGATTATCTAATGCGTTTATCTGTGCTTCATGCTGTGTAGATACTCTTCCGTAAAAACAAACCCTTACCTTATCATTTTGATTTGTCCTGTATCGGTTGCTTACTGCTCTTGAACCGAGTTTATATGCCAAATTATCCAATTCAACTCAACTCCTTTACCTCATACTGTTTCCGTACTTTTTTATAGGTTGAGTGATTGATTACTTGATGAACCAATAACATTTTTAATAAAAGCACTTCGATTTTTCTATTGAAATCGTTGTTATTGTCCTGCATACTGCCTCCTTTTCTTTCATTTCAATCACTCATAAGAATAATATACGTTTCAAAAATCCTATTCTTACAAGTGATTGGAACGTGGAGTCCAACCGCTTGTGCGGTGGACTCACGTTCTAATTCTTTTTGAAAAAAATTTCTGTTTTTTAGCGACGTTTGCGAAAGAACACTTCATCTTGCTTTTCCTTACTGATGATTCTCACTTTCGCAACTGTCGCAAACTTTTTCATTATTCCTAATAGTGATTTCTTTGAAAGCACCTACGTTTGCAATATGATATGTGATGTTATATTCCGATTGTAAGTTGCTCTTAATCTTGCTTAACCGCTTACTCAAATGATTCGGTGTCTTAGGTAGAGTACTGCTTACAATCCCATTTTGATAAGCAATTCTTGACAGGTCACAAAGAAGTCCTGTAACTGAATTGACATATTCTTTTTCATGGCTCATCAACTCCAACAGACAGCAAGCAACAATGTCCTCATCTATCGACTGTCTGTTCACATTCTTTTGATTTTCCCACAGCAATGATGATACTTCGGATTCCGTCATATGCAATACACGTCCTACTTTTATGCAAGCAATATGAAAATCTGCCAAACGAATTTTTTCTTTCACAGTTGTTTCCTCTTGGTCGAACAAGGCTTCTGACAGAATAAGGAAAACACACCCTAGAATCTTCGCTCTGTCTTTTTCAAACGCTTCCCAAAGTTCCTCTTCACCTTTGATTTCCTTTGATGATATTCTGTCTAACTCAAGAATCAAAGACCTATCCAAAAGGTCGGACTCTTTTGCAATCAGAGATACACCATTCATTGCTACTAATGCCTTGATATCCATTACAATCTCTTTTGTGTTGTGATACAATGCTCGTTTTGTTACAGATCCACCTGTTACTGCTCTCGCAATGGTATCCGATACATTTCTGCTGATGTTTGACAGATTATCAAGTGTGACAAAATATGTATTCGACAGACGCAACTCCAATCCATCACTTCCCTTTGGCAACCCACATAAGTCACTTTTCTTCGGGTCTATCAATCGTTCCAATTTTCTCATGGTCGTACTCTTAGAAGAACCTTTCTCCCCTGTAAGTATTAATAATGGGTGTGCAATCCGCAATCCCCAAAAAGCAGTTACGAGATATAAAATCAATAGTTTTTCCTGCTTTTCATTTTTGAGGTTAAAATGCTTATGGACTAAAGGAAAAATATCCTGCACGTCCACTTTCCATTCCGGCTCAATCTGATTCTTATAATCTGAAGAATGCCTGAAGAACACATGCGAAATCTTTCCAATACAGATTTCCGTTTCTGTCATCACAATACACTTGCCTGTTTCTCTTTCCAGTTCATACGCATACAGATTTCCGTCATTGTAAATCCTATTGGCTGTCTGATAGACTGTTGTATCTGTGACTGGGTGGATTTCAAGGTATTCCTTTAGTGTTTGAATTTGCTTGCCACTTAAAAACAGACTGCTCTCTTTGTAAAATAATGTACGCAATGCTTTCTCACTGGCTTCCAACGGGGGAAACTCCCC
>OGIW01000524.1_pt1 | contig 30417 bp, 31 predicted proteins | sample 1571921 | NCBI WGS metagenome assembly OGIW01 (sample SAMEA2582112, study PRJEB24529) | metagenome | biome: Human gut stool | place: China | collected 2011 | reverse complement strand
TTTGAAAAACATTGAAAATACTATATAGTAAAACAAATTATTTGACAAAGAAAACATAGAATTTATAAAAAACCGGAGACATTTTTACAAAAGTGAACTGTCAAATTCCCGAGGAAAATATTCCACTGGACATCATTTCTCAATGTGATAAAATAGGAATAGACATTCTGAGCAAACATAAGAAAGTTGAGGAATCGAAACTATGATAACAGAACGATTACAAGCCCTTCGGGACAAAATGAAAGAATACGGCGTAGACGCTTATCTTGTGCCCACCGCAGATTACCATGAATCAGAATATGTAGGACCGTATTTTAAATGCAGAGCCTATATTACCGGCTTTACCGGTTCCGCCGGAACTGCCGTTATCACACAGGACGAAGCCTGCCTCTGGACAGACGGACGCTATTTTGTACAGGCTGCAAAGGAATTAAAGGACACAGGCGTTACCCTGATGAAAATGGGAGAGGAAGGCGTTCCCACTGTTGTGGAATACCTGCAGGGCCACACAAAAGAAGGCATGACTCTCGGTTTTGACGGACGTGTTGTAAACGAAAGTCTGGGAGAAACATTTGAGGAAAAACTTCCGGAAAGATTTCTTTCCTACAGAAGTGATTTAATCGGCGAAATCTGGAGTGAGCGCCCGGAGCTTTCCGCTGAACCGGTATGGATCCTTGAGGAAAAATACGCCGGAGAATCTGCTGCCTCCAAGCTTTCCAAAATCCGTGAAAAAATGAAGGAAAACAAAGCTTCCGTCCATGTGCTGACTTCCCTTGACGATATTGTATGGCTTCTCAATATCCGCGGGAACGACATTCCCTGCAATCCGGTTGTCCTTTCCTACCTTGTGCTTACAAAAACAGAAGGCCACCTCTTTATCCAGGAAAAAGCCTTATCTGCGGAAGTAAAATCTTATCTTCAGGATCTTGGAATGGAAATTCATTCCTATGATTCCGTATATGATTTTGTATCTGAAATTAAGGGCGAAACCATTCTTCTGGAAAAAGCTCATGTGAACTACTCTATCTTCCAGAGTCTTGCAGGAGACAACACTATTATTGATATGGTAAATCCTGCCGCGCTTATGAAAGCCATCAAAAATCCGATAGAAATGGAAAATATCCGCAAAGCCCACATTAAAGACGGCGTTGCTGTGACAAAATATATTTACTGGCTGAAAAAGAACATCGGCAAAATTCCAATGGACGAACTTTCTGTTGCAGAGAAACTGGAAAGCCTTAGAAAAGAACAGGAAGGCTACATTGAGCCAAGCTTTGAAACCATTTCTGCTTACGGTCCTAATGCTGCTATGTGCCACTACCAGCCGACAGAGGAAGACTTTGCCCAGTTAAAACCGGAAGGCTTCTATCTTGTGGATTCCGGCGGACAGTATTATGAGGGAACAACAGATATTACAAGAACAATTGCTGTCGGTCCTCTCACAGAGGAACAGAAGGAACACTTCACAGTGACAGCTATGGGAACACTCCGTCTCGGCAATGCGAAATTCCTTCACGGCTGCGCCAGCGTAAATCTTGACTACCTTGCAAGAGGGGCATTCTGGGAAAGAGGTCTGGACTTTAACCACGGAACAGGACACGGTGTTGGCTATCTTTTAAATGTACATGAGCGTCCAAACGGTGTGCGCTGGAAAGTCACTCCGGAACGTGTAAAGGACGAGGTTTTTGAGGAAGGTATGCTTACCTCTGACGAGCCTGGTATCTACATTGAAGGAAGCCACGGAATCCGTACAGAAAACCTGATGCTCTGCCGCAAAGCAGAAAAAAATCAGTACGGCCAGTTTATGAAGTTTGAATTTGTTACTTTTGTGCCTATTGATCTTGATGCCATTGACACAAAATATATGACAGAAAAAGACGTAGAGCTTTTGAACAGCTACCACAACGACGTATACGAAAAAATCTCCCCATATCTTAATGAGGAAGAAAAAGAATGGCTGAAAGAAGCTACAAGACCTGTAAGTAAGTAAAACAAAAAGGATTAAGAAACAGCGATGCGAAACTGTTTTTTAATCCTTTTTTTTACTTTTATTTAAGAACTCTTACCTGTTCAGAAATTCTCAGGAAAAGAAGCTCTGTGCAATGCTGATGTCCGCAATAAAGCCTACTGTTCCTGTCATGTAAATCGTTCCGTCCTCTTTAATGTTAATCTGGATCATACCACCCGGCTGATTTACATTAATTCTGGACTCTACAAGCCCCAGTTTGTATGCTGCCGCCGCTGCCGCACAGCTTCCTGTACCGGAGGCTTTTGTGTAGCCGGAGCCTCTCTCCCAGATTTCAATATCCAGATTTCCTCTGTCAATGAGATGGCAGAGCTGAAGATTCATTCTGTTTGGAAATTCATCTGCATTTTCCACATAAGGTCCCAGTTCTTTTACCGCTTCTTTGCTTACTTTATCTGTAAAAATAATACAGTGAGGGTTTCCTACAGTCAGGCAGGTTGCCTTATATTCCTTCTCATTAAAGGTAAATGTCTCATTTACAATTTCCCGTTTTTCTCCTGTTACCGGAATTTCCTCGGAAATAAAAGAGGCTTTCCCCATTTTTACACGAAATTCCGTTGCACGGGCATTCATAACTTCCACTTCAATGGTTCCCGCCATCGTCTCAATATCAAACTTTGATTCTTTTACATATCCCTGGTCTATGAGATATTTTGCAAAAATACGAACGCCGTTTCCGCTGATAGGAGATTCGCTTCCATCTGCGTTAAAAATATGAACGCCCATTTTTCCGTTTATCTGCACAGGTCCGTAAAGAACTCCGTCTGCCCCAAGCCCGAAGCCTCTCTGACAGAGAAGCGCTGCTTTTTGCCCCTGAAGCTGTACTCTGTTTCTCACTGCATCTAAAATCAGATAGTCATTTCCCAATCCCTGATATTTTGCCATGATAATATTGTCTGACATATTTACACCTCTCCTGTATTCACATATCACCTTACTGCCAAAATCTGATGGATTGTTTCTCATATTCCCTTCCACAATCCTGTCTTTTATTATATTATACATCATTTTTTCCCTGTGTATATAGAATAAACTGCGGAATATATTGCAAAAAATGCTCTTAAAAGAAGGAGGGCCGGACTGTGAACAGCCCGGCTAAGTATAAAAAGTATGAAAAAGAAAAAAGTTATGAAAATCTATTCGATGAAAAAGCTTTCGCTTTATTTGTTTTATACTATACCGGGATTTTGTGAGGAAAATGTGATGATGATTTGAAAAAAACGTGATAAAATTATAAAAAAGAAATAAACGAGGTGTACAAATATGGAATCTCCTATTGATACAACGGAAAAAACAGGGTATCTTGACCGGGAATTTCGCCTTTTCTATTTAAAAGACCAGAAACAGCAGGATTTTACTTATCATTACCATGATTTTTATAAAGTAATTATTTTTCTTTCCGGAAAAGCCACCTATCATATAGAAGGAAAATCATATTATCTCAATCCCTGGGATATTCTTCTTGTGGATAAATATGCCATCCACAAGCCGGAAATCTCTTCTGAAGAACCATATGAACGGTTTATTCTGTGGATCCGGAACGATTTAAAGGAAGAGCTTCTAACCCGGTGTTTTCAGAAAGCAACAGACCGGTGCTTTCATCTTGTCCGTCTTCCCTCCAAAATACAGAAAAAGCTGGAGCAGGTTTTGTCAGAATTTTACCGGGCATCTAAGAATCAGGAATTGGGAGATAACATTCTGGAAAAAGCTCTCTTTTATGAATTTATGGTGTATTTAAACCGGATTTTTCTGGAAAAACAATATATCTGCGACCAGGACTCCTATACTTACGATTCCCGGATTGAGGAACTTTTAAAGTACATCAACCGAAACCTTGAAAAAGAGCTGTCCATTGAGGAACTTTCCCGGAGATATTTCCTGAGCAAATATTATATGATGCGAAAATTCAAAGAAGAGACAGGCTACACCATGCACAGCTACATTGTGAGCAAACGGCTTTTTCTTGCAAGAAGCCTGATCTCTCAGGGAGTTCCCGTCACAAAAGCGGCTCTCCAGAGCGGATTTAAGGATTATACCGCCTTTATCCGCGCCTATAAAAAGCAGTTCGGGGAACTTCCGTCTGATGCTTTAAAAAAGGGATCTTCCTGAGGAAGACCCCTTTTTATTATGATATTTCTCACACTTTTGCAGCTTTACGTCCGCAGCACTGTTTATATTTCTTTCCACTTCCGCATGGACACGGATCGTTTGGATAAATCTTATCTTCTTTGCGCTGTACCGGTTTCTTCGGACCTGCGCTGTCGTCCTTGTTTGTTCCGGTAACCTTAGCCACCTGCTCACGCTCGATCTTCTGCTCTACATGAACGTGATACAGCATACGCACAGTATCCTCCTGAATGGAGCTTATCATGCCGTTAAACATCTCGTAAGCGCTCATCTTGTATTCTACAACCGGGTCACGCTGACCGTATGCGGCAAGACCGATTCCCTGGCGGAGAATTTCCATATCGTCAATGTGATCCATCCACTTGCTGTCGATACTCTTTAAGAGGACTACTCGCTCAAGCTCACGAAGCTGTTCCGGTTCCGGGAACTCAGACTCTTTTGCCTCGTAGAGTTTTACTGCCTCTTCTTTGAGGATATGCTTCATCTCGTTTCTTCTCTTGCCTTTTACCTTATCTTCTGTAAGAGGCGCGATCGGAATGATCGGGCATAATGCGGAGTTGAACTCGTCAAGATCCCACTCTTCTGCGTCCACATCATCGGAGAAACACATGTCTACTGTGCTGTCCACAATATCCGTGATCATCTTGTAGATTGCGTCACGCATATTCTCTCCGTCGAGAACCTGGCGGCGCTCCTTGTAAATAATTTCACGCTGCTCATTGTTTACCTGGTCATAATCAAGAAGATTTTTACGGATACCGAAGTTGTTAAACTCAATCTTCTCCTGTGCCTTCTCGATCGCACTGGAGAGCATTTTATGTTCAATCTGCTCGTTCTCTGCAACTCCGAGAGAAGTAAAGACCTTCATAAGACGCTCGGAACCGAAGAGACGCATCAGGTCGTCCTCAAGGGAGATATAGAAACGGGATTCACCCGGGTCGCCCTGACGTCCGGAACGTCCGCGGAGCTGATTGTCAATACGTCTTGACTCATGACGCTCTGTACCGATAATTTTAAGACCGCCTGCCTCACGGGCAACATCATCAAGTTTAATATCCGTACCACGACCCGCCATGTTTGTTGCGATGGTAACCGCGCCTGCCTGTCCTGCCTGTGCAACGATTTCCGCCTCAAGCTCATGGAATTTGGCATTCAGTACATTATGCGGGATTCCCTCTCTCTTCAGCATACGGCTTAACAGCTCGGAAGTTTCAATGGTGATCGTACCAACCAGTACCGGCTGTTTCTTCTCATGCGCTTCCACAACTGCACGTACAACTGCGTTGAATTTTTCCTTCTTTGTCATATATACGGCATCGTCCAGGTCTTTACGCTGAACCGGTTTATTTGTAGGAATCTCCACAACGTCCATGCCGTAAATATCACGGAACTCTTTTTCCTCTGTGAGGGCTGTACCTGTCATACCGCCTTTTTTGTCATATTTGTTAAAGAAGTTCTGGAATGTAATGGTTGCAAGAGTTTTGCTCTCACGTTTTACCTTTACGTGTTCCTTCGCCTCGATTGCCTGATGAAGACCGTCAGAATAACGGCGTCCCGGCATAATACGTCCTGTAAATTCATCGACAATGAGGATTTCATCATCTTTTACAACGTAATCCTGGTCTTTGTGCATCAGGTTATGGGCACGAAGGGCAAGAATGGTGTTGTGCTGGATCTCCAGGTTTTCCGGATCGGCAAGATTTTCAATATTAAAGAATTTCTCTACCTTCTTTACACCCTGCTCTGTCAGGTTTACAATCTTATCTTTTTCATTTACAACGAAGTCTCCTGTCTCGATAACTTCCTCGCCCATGATCGCAGCCATCTTTGTCATCTCATGGCTCGCTTCACCGCGCTCAAGCTGCTGTGCGAGAATATCGCAGACCTCGTAAAGCTTTGTAGACTTGCCGCTCTGTCCTGAAATAATAAGAGGAGTACGCGCCTCGTCAATTAAAACGGAGTCCACCTCGTCAATGATACAGTAGTGGAGATCTCTCTGTACAAGCTGTTCTTTATAAATAACCATGTTGTCACGAAGGTAATCAAATCCCAGCTCGTTATTTGTAACGTAAGTGATGTCACAGTTGTATGCAGCACGGCGCTCTTCCGGCTTCATATCGTTTAATACAACGCCAACAGTAAGTCCCAGGAATTCATGAACCTTTCCCATCCACTCTGCATCTCGTTTTGCCAGATAGTCGTTGACTGTTACAACGTGTACGCCCTTCCCTTCCAGTGCATTTAAGTATGCAGGAAGAGTAGATACAAGTGTCTTACCTTCACCTGTACGCATCTCTGCGATACGTCCCTGATGAAGAATCACACCACCGATGATCTGTACACGGTAATGCTCCATTCCAAGAACACGCTTTGCCGCTTCTCTCACTGTTGCAAATGCTTCCGGAAGGAGGCTGTCAAGTGTTGCTCCCTCTTCCAGACGCTTCTTATATTCTCTTGTCTTGTCTTTTAATTCTTCATCGCTGAGTTTCTGCATTTCCGGACGCAGGCTTTCTGTCTTCTCTACAAGAGGCATGATTCTTTTTACCTCACGCTGACTGTGCGTTCCGAATACTTTTGAAAATACGTTCATATTTTACTCCTGTTTCCTTTTTATTTTCCTCTACAGCTTTTGCTGTATCATAAATTCACATTATCTTTTGAACAGAGTACCCCTGAGAATACACCTGAACATTCTATATTTTATCACTTTCCGTTCAGGAAAACAATAAATATTTCGTAAACAAACAGGATTTCTCTGCCATTGCCATTCCCTCTTCTCTGTGTTATGATAGCTTCGTCCTGCCGATGGCGGACAGAAACATGAAAATCTCAGTTCAATACATGGAGGAAATTTGTTTTTGAAGAAAAAAGAAATTCTGTTAATTGGCTCTGTTCTCGCTGCCGCTCTTCTTCTCTGGGCAGGCATGAGTATTTTTAAAAAGCCGCAGAACACCATACGGATCACCGTTGACGGAAAAGAATACGGCGTTTATTCCCTGTCTGAAGATCAGACGATTTCCATTAATGACACAAATATATGTGAAATAAAAGACGGAAAGGCAAAGATGATCTCTGCCACCTGTCCGGACCATCTCTGTCTGGAACAAAAAGCAGTTGACGCTTCCGGCGGCTCTGTAATCTGCCTTCCGAATAAGGTTGTAATAGAAGGAAAAAACAGCGAAGGGGACGATGTTTCCCATGCTGTGGTACAGTGATATGAAAACAAAAACAGCTTATCTCGGTTTTTTTGCCGCCATTGCCATTATTTTCGGATATGTGGAAACTCTGATTCCTGTTTTTGCGGGAATCCCCGGAATCAAACTTGGTCTTGCCAACCTGTCCGTACTGATCATCCTGAAAAAATACGGCTTTAAGGACGCTGCACTTGTATCTTTCGTGCGTATCCTTGTGATCGGCTTTCTCTTTGGAAATATGTTCAGCATTCTTTACAGCCTTGCGGGCGCTGCACTCAGCCTCTCTGTCATGGTACTGCTCTTAAAAAAGACAGAGCTTACTACAATCGGCATCAGTGTTTTTGGCGGAGTCACCCATAATATTGGTCAGCTTGTCATTGCCGCTCTTGTTGTAGAAAATACTGCCGTGTTTTATTATACGCCGCCCCTTCTTATCTCCGGCGTTGTAACCGGCTTTCTCATAGGGGTACTGACTCAGGAAGTCTTAAAACGCCTTCCTTCTGTCTGGGGCAGCGATTCAAAAACGCTCTAGAAACAAAGCGGATACGCCCTTTCCCATGAAATACAAAAGAGGGACTTTTACAGTCCCTCCAGTACCTCTTTTGCCGCACGGATTTTGCTCTCTTCTGTGCGCCAGATTTCATATTCGCTTAAAGAAGGAAGACCCATGCTCACGCCTTCTTTTCTGTAGATCATTTCACTGTCCAGAGTCACCTTTCCGGACATATGGAAGGCTCTTGCCTTTGTCACAGGATAAACTTCTTTAATGGCATCTGCGTCTACGCCGCTTCCCACCTGGATTTCAATTCTTCCCTCGCTTTTTTCTACAAGCTGCCCAAGAAGCTCTGCTCCGAGACGGCAGTTATTCTGCTGCCCGGAAGTAAGGATTGTGTCTATTCCGAGGGAAATTGCCTGTTCCATTGCCTCGAACGGGTCTGCGCATACGTCAAATGCTCTGTGAAGCGTTACGGACATTCCCTCTGCCTCTTCCATGAGAATTTTCATCTGCTCCATATTTAAAGTGCCGTCGGGTTTTAAAATACCGATCACTACGCCTTCTGCCCCAAGCTTTTTATAGGTTTTTACTGCGTTTCTGATGATGGCAAATTCAGAATCTGTATAACAGAAATCACCAAATCTCGGACGGATTAGGGCATGAATCCGAATATCGGAATGTTTCCTGATTTCCTCATACAGTCCCGGTTCCGGCGTCGTTCCTCCAATAATCAGATTTCCGCACAGTTCCAGACGTGTTGCTCCTCCTCTTTCTGCTGCCAGGGCAGATTCCACAGAATCCACACATGCTTCCAGTATGTAATCTTTCATTTTTCCTTCTTTCCTTTCTTTCTGCTGAAAAAAATAGCCCTCCCGCACTGAACAGGAGGGCTTTGCTCACCTTTTTAAAATTCCGGTTCAATCAGACCGTAGGTATTGCCTTTTCTCTTATAAACCACATTTACCTGCTCTGTCTCTGCATTGCAGAATACAAAGAAGTTGTGACCCAGGAGCTCCATCTGTACACAGGCATCTTCCGGATACATTGGTTTAATATCAAATTTCTTTGTACGAATGATTTTTACCTCTTCGTCTTCCTCATATTCCTTATCAAGATATGCCTGCTGGAAACTTCCCGCAGACTGTTTTTTGTCTACAATCTTGTTCTTGTATTTCCGAAGCTGGCGTTCAATCACCTCTTCTACAAGGTCGATTGATACATACATATCACTGCTTACCTGCTCGGACCGGATAATATTTCCTTTTACAGGAATCGTCACTTCAATCTTCTGTCTTTCTTTTTCCACACTTAAAGTTACGACAACTTCGGTGTCAGGAGTGAAATACCGTTCCAGTTTCCCAAGCTTGTCCTCAACTGCTGTTCGAAGCCCTTCGGTCACTGCAATATTTTTTCCGCTGATAATAAATTTCATGCTTCCATCCCCTTTGCTGTTTGATGGAACTATTATAACACATCCCGCGGAATTTTAACACCATTTTATGAAAAATTAACATAAATTTCTTATTTTTTTCTGTAACTTCCGGGATTCTTTTCTTATCTTCCGTCTACTGCGTTCCTTGCGGCGTCTCCCACGTCTTCCACAGCGTCTCCTACGCCTTCTCCCAGATCTTTCACACTGTTTCCAAGCTCGCCGGATACGGTTCCGTCACCGTTTCTGTTCTGGTCGTTTGTATTATTTCCATTTACATTGTTGTCTGTTGTGTTTTCAGGCGCTGCCGTCATATCCGGTCCCGCGTTGTCTGTCATATTATTGTCCACTGCTCCGTCCGGTGTTCCGTCATTTTCCATGCCTGCGTCCGGAATAACGCCGTCTGCTGTATTTCCGTCTGTTTTGTCTTCTGTTGTCCTGTCTTCTGTTACAGTATCTTTTTCTGTACGTGTGTCACCATTTTCTTTTGCCTTACTCTCTTCTCTGCGCGTCTCATCTGCCGCATTGTCGTTTCTCCCACAACCTGTAAACATTGCTAATGTCAGTACAAGTGCTGCACTCGTAAGAATTTTATTCCATTTTTTCATGATTCTGTTCTCCTTTTCCTTAGACTTTTACTTATACTGTTATTATGCCTGCCGGAAAAATTTTTATTCAAAGAAATTTTTATTAAAAACAGAAAAAAATGAGCGGCATTCAGCCAGAAGCCAAATACCGCTTATCATTTATCTTACTTATTAATTACATCACTCATATCATATTTTCCTGCCGGTTTTCCTGCCAGGAATTTTGCAGCCTCCACTGCTCCTTTTCCGAAAACAGCCTTGGAGTAAGCCGTATGTTTAAATTCAATTACCTCGTCCGGACCTGCAAAGATAACTTCGTGTTCTCCTACAATTGTACCACCGCGCACAGCAGAAATTCCGATTTCTTTACTGTCACGCTGCTCTCGTCTCTGGCTTCTGTCATATACATAATGATACTCGCCATCCATTGCCTCATTCAAACTGTCTGCAAGTGCAAGCGCTGTTCCGCTTGGAGCGTCCACTTTAAGATTATGATGTTTCTCCACAATCTCCATATCGAAGCCTGCTTTTGCAAGAACTTTCGCAGCGTCCTGTACCAGCTTTAAGAGAGTGTTGATTCCCAGAGACATATTTGCAGATTTTAAAATAGCCACTTTTTTGGATGTCTCTTCCAAATGAGCAAGCTGCTCTTCGCTTAATCCTGTTGTACATACAACTGCCGGAATACCTCTTTTTGCACTGTAATCAAGAAGCTTATCCACTGCTTTTGCTGAGGAAAAATCAATAATAACATCTGCCTCCACATTACATACTTCTATATCCGGAAAAACAGGATAACTGTTTTTTCCCTGGTCTGCAACATCAATTCCTGCAACAATTTCCGCCTCTGCATCTTTTTCCACAAGCCCGGAAATCACCTGACCCATATGTCCATTGCAGCCGTGCATAATAATTCTTACCATAGCTGTTTATCCTCCCGTCAGTTACGCCAGTTTAATGCCGAAATCCTGCATTGCTTTTTTAAGCTTCTCTTTGTTTTCCTCTTCCATTTCTGTAAGAGGCATACGAAGAGGACCGGCATTCATTCCCATAAGATTTAAAGCAGCCTTTACAGGAATCGGATTTACCTCGCTGAAAAGCGCATTAATCAGAGGAATGGCTTTTAACTGGATTTCTGCCGCTCCTTTTACATCGCCGTCCAGGAATTTTGCTACCATATCATGGGTTTCTTTTGGTGCAACATTGGAAAGAACAGAAATTACGCCAAGCCCGCCCAGGGAAAGAATCGGAAGTACCTGGTCGTCGTTTCCGGAATAAAGCTCAAGACTTCCATCTGCAAGACTCATCATTTTTGCGGCCTGAGACAAATCGCCTGTCGCTTCCTTGATTCCCACAATATTTTTTACATTTTTTGCAAGATATGCCGCTGTTGCAGGCTGGATATTACAGCCTGTACGGCTTGGAACATTGTACATGATGATCGGTGTCTCAGGCACTGCCTCTGCAATGGCTGTGTAATGAGCGATCAGACCCTTCTGTGTTGCCTTATTATAGTAAGGAGTTACAACAAGAAGTGCATCTGCTCCGTATAATGCAGCCTCCTTTGACATCATAATTGCTGTTTCTGTACAATTAGAACCTGTTCCTGCAATAACAGGCACTCTTTTTGCCACCTTATCGATTGCATATTTAATAGTCTGAAGATGTTCCCCATGTGTCATGGTAGAAGATTCGCCGGTTGTCCCGCAGATAATGATCGCATCTGTGCTGTTGGCTATCTGGAACTCTATCATCTCTCCCAGTTTGTCGTAGTTTACTCCTCCGTTTTCGTGCATAGGAGTTACAATCGCAACGCCTGCTCCTTTGAAAATTGCCATTTTCCTTCCTCCTTTACGCTTCTGTGCATGTATTATTCTTCTGTACTGCATTCATCTTTTCTTATATTTTCTGTACTGAGAGTGGTCACTCTGTCCACATATTTTCGAAGTCCCTCCGGAAGTTCCTGACCTGTCATGACTATGTGCATACTTTCGTCCTTAAGCTTCAGAATCTCCCCGATTGTCTCTTCTGTTGTAATTCCGTTATCCAAAAGCCGCAGAATCTCATCCAGAAGCAGGAAATCGCATTCCTGAGTTGCAACTACTTTACGGGCAAAATTCAGTCCGTTGAGAATATTCAGTCTCTCTTCCTCTTTCTCCTCGATGCTCAATTCTTCGTAGCATCGATCCATTCTTTCAAACCGGAAGATTTTAATATCCATATTATCCAGTTCTTCCAGAAAATCAAGCTCTCTTCGCTCCCTTCCTTTTAAAAACTGGATTATAATCACACTTTTTCCCTGTCCGCAGGCGCGAAGGCTCTGCCCGATTGCCAGAGTGGTCTTTCCTATGCCGTCTCCGCAGTAAACCTCTGTTAATTTTCTTTCCATCACAATTCCTCTTATCGTTTATGAAGTTGCTTTTGAATACGCTTATATTACCGCAGATTTGAGAGAATTGCAAGTCTTTGCTTACTTACTCAATGTATTCCAGCTTACTTACCGATACTTCATAGGCAATTCTTTTTTCCGTTTCATTATCACTGATACGCTTCATATATTCCCTGCTCTGAATTCTTCCCCATATGAGCACATGTCCTCCCACCTCAAAAGCGGAAGCATAACGCGCATTCCTTCCCCAGCAGATACAGGGTATGTAATCTGATTTTCCGTAAGGTCTGTTCACTGCCATAAGAAGGTCTGCAATTTCTCTTCCCAGCGGAGTTTTTCTGTATACCGGCGGTTTACAGATATATCCGTCCAGGAAAATCTGGTTGACAGGAATGGATTCGTCCTCTTCCTCCACAAATTTCAGCTCTCTTGCAAATACAGAAAGCACAAGTCTGTTGTGTTTTTCCTCGTGGCGGTTATAAGAACGGAACTGTCCGTGAATCTCTATATATTCCCCCACGTAATCCTGTGTTACGTCCACAAGGCGTTCCGATACCATAACCGGAATCCTGTCCTCGGAATCACTCAGTCTTTTTACGAGAAGATCCATTGTATAGAATCCCTCCCCAAAAACCTGATGACTGAATGTAAAGCCGGTAGCGATTTTCCCCATAACCGATACCTGATTGTTTTCAATAATTTTATCTGCCATAATGTGTTCTCCTTCCTCTTCGGGTATTTTATCTATATAAGCTTATGTAGGAGATTCCGGATTTAGAACTAAAAATAAAAAAATTTTTTCAGCACCTTGTAATCCTCGAAAAATGTGGTAAACTTATAAATTGGATTTTTGTGCAGCAATGCTTGACTTAAAATAAAGATACTTATTTAAAGAAAGGAAATACATTTTATGAAAACCAGACGGGAAGATGTACGTAACGTAGCCATTATCGCCCATGTTGACCACGGCAAAACAACCCTGGTAGACCAGCTTTTAAAACAGAGCGGCGTATTCCGTGAAAATCAGGAAGTCCAGGAACGCGTCATGGACTCCAACGACATTGAACGTGAAAGAGGAATCACCATTCTCTCAAAAAATACTGCCGTTCACTACAAAGGAACAAAAATCAACATCATCGACACACCAGGTCACGCAGACTTCGGCGGCGAGGTAGAGCGTGTCCTTAAAATGGTAGACGGTGTAATCCTTCTTGTAGACGCGTTCGAGGGGGCCATGCCTCAGACAAAATTCGTTCTGAAAAAAGCCCTTGAGCTTGATCTTCACGTAATCGTGTGCATCAACAAAATCGACCGCCCGGAAGCGCGTCCGGAAGAGGTAATTGACGAGATACTTGAGCTTCTCATGGATCTGGAAGCTTCTGACGAGCAGCTTGACTGTCCGTTTTTATATGCTTCCGCAAAAGCCGGTCACGCAGTTTTAGACCTTGCAGATACACCGGAAAACATGGCTCCGCTTTTTGAGACGATCTTAAAATACATTCCCGCACCGGAAGGTGATCCGGAGGCAGATACACAGGTTCTTATCAGCACCATCGACTACAACGAGTATGTAGGACGTATCGGCGTCGGCAAGGTAGAAAACGGAAAAATCGCAGTAAACCAGGAACTTACTCTTTTAAACCATCATGATTCTGACAAACGCCAGAAAGTAAAAATCAGTAAATTATATGAGTTTGACGGATTAAATAAAGTGGAAGTAAAAGAGGCATCCATCGGCTCTATCGTGGCTGTTTCCGGTATTTCGGAAATCCATATCGGAGATACCCTCTGCGGCGGAGACAAACCGGAATCCATTCCATTCCAGAAGATTTCCGAGCCGACAATCTCCATGAACTTCCTCGTAAACGACAGCCCGCTTGCAGGACAGGAAGGAAAATATATTACCTCCCGTCATCTGCGCGACCGTCTTTACAGAGAATTAAACACAGACGTAAGCCTTCGTGTGGAAGATACAGAGACAACAGAATGTTTCAAGGTTTCCGGACGAGGAGAACTTCATCTTTCTGTTTTGATCGAAAATATGCGCCGTGAGGGATATGAGTTCGCAGTAAGCAAACCGGAGGTTCTCTATCACACAGACGAGCGCGGCAAAAAACTTGAGCCAATGGAAATCGCATACGTGGACGTGCCGGAGGAATTTTCCGGAACTGTGATCCAGAAATTAAGCGAGCGAAAAGGCGAGCTCCAGGGCATGAGCACAGCAAGCGACGGTTCTGTGCGTCTTGAGTTCCACATTCCTTCCAGAGGTCTGATCGGATTCCGCGGGGAATTCTTAACCTCCACAAAAGGAACCGGTATTTTAAATACGATCTTTGACGGATACGCTCCTTATAAGGGAGATTTCCAGTACCGCAAACAGGGCTCTCTCATTGCTTTCGAGGCAGGCGAGGCTGTTACTTACGGACTTTTCTCTGCACAGGAGCGCGGAACACTTTTCGTAGGACCGGGAGAAAAGGTTTACAGCGGTATGGTAATCGGTCAGAACGGAAAAGCCGAGGATATTGAGCTGAACGTATGTAAGACAAAACACCTTACAAATACTCGTTCTTCCTCCGCTGACGATGCCTTAAAGCTGACACCGCCAAAGGTATTAAGTCTTGAGCAGGCAATCGAATTTATCGACCAGGACGAGCTTCTTGAAGTAACGCCTTCAAGCCTTCGTATCCGCAAGAGGATCCTCGACCCGAGAGAACGTAAGAGAGCAGCTTTCAGAAAGAGCTGATAGAAATATCTGCGGCAGGGATTCCTGAATCTTTTCATAAAAACAGCGGGACTTTTCGTGATAAACTCACGTAAAGTCCCGCTTCTTTTTATATTCTTAATTTTCCAGCGCTTTCAGATGATTTACAAGAATCTTCCGGATTCCCGGATATTCTCCAAGACCTTTAATTACAGCTTCTACCTCATAGCCCGCGTCTTTAAACTGACTGTACCAGGATTCTGGATCGTCTCCCGCCATATCGTTTTTCGCATGGTCTCCTGCCACGATCATAAACGGTGCAAGAACGACTTTAGACGGATCATACTCTTTCACAAGCTTCATAATGCTGTCCATAGAAGGATACGCTTCCACAGTTCCAAGGAAAATATTCTTATGCCCCCTGTCCTTAAATGTATAGTCAAGCGCCGCATAAATAGAATTTGCATAATGAGTTGTTCCATGTCCCATAAGAACAAGAACCTCGTCGTCTTTCAGATGAGAAAACTCTTCTGCCACAGCCCCGATCACCTCGCGGTTGTCCTGCTCGCTTGTAAGAAGGGGATCTCCAAAAGAAATGGAATGAAAATCTTCTCTGTAAGAAAGAGCCTCTTCCTTCATAATGTCGTTTTCGATTCCGTTGATCACATGAGTGGGCTGCACGAGAACGTCTGTGATGCCATCTGCCCGCATTTTCTCCATTGCTTCTTTTACGGTATCGATATGCACATGATCTCTTTTATTTACTTTATTGATGATCATTTTGCTTGTCCACGCTCTGTAAAGAGGATACTCCGGAAAAGCAGCCTGCATATCTTTTTCAATGGCATCAATCGTAACCTCTCTTGTATCGTTATGGCTTGTTCCAAAGCTTACTGCCAGGATTGCCTTCTTTGTGGTATCTGACATCTGTTTCTTACCTCCGTAATACGTGTTTAAATTTACTTCTTCTATATACCCTTCCAGAGCCTTCAGGTTTTTGGGGAATGGAAGGGAAGATTTTAAAATGCCTTTCTTACAAAGGCTTTCAAAAAGCTCCAGCACTGCCGGCGGCTCAAGATTGGTCTGGCGAAGAGCTGCTCTGTTTCCAAAAACCTCCTCCGGGCTTCCGTTCATAAGAACTTTTCCCTCATGAAAAAGAATCACTTTATCCGCCCATTCATAAGCATAATTCACATCATGTGTAGCCATAAGAACCGTAATCCCGCTCGCTGTCATCTGCTCCACAATGCGATTTACCATTGTCGTATGACGCGGATCAAGAGCTGCAGCCGGCTCATCGAGAATAATAATTTCCGGGTGCATCACAAGAATATCGGCAATGGAAACCTGCTTTTTCTGACCTCCGCTTAACGCATGGGTGGGCTTGCTGCGAAATGGTGTGATCTCCAGATAATCGATTACTTCCTCCACCTCTTTTTTCGCCTGCTCCTCAGAAACTCCCAGGTTTAAAATCCCAAAAGAAATTTCCTGATATACGCTGGCTGAAAAAAGCTGGTTGTCCGGATCCTGAAATACGATTCCTACCTTACTTCGAAGATCAAGAAGACCTTTTTTATTATACTTTACTTCTTTTCCATCAAGATAAAGCTTCCCTTTCTGGGGCTTATGGATTCCGGTACAGCACAGGAAAAAAGTGGATTTTCCGCTGCCGTTTGCTCCCATTACCGCTACCTTCTGCCCTTTTTTTATTTCCAGCGAAAGACCATTCAGAGAATGAGAATTGTCATCGTCATATGAAAAATACAGATTTTCCGCTTTTAAAATAATGTCTGCGCTCATAAAAAAAATCTCCTCCATACGGCAAAAATAAGAAGCGCCGTATCAAAAACTATAATCGCTGCGATAATTTTTTTCTTCGGTTTTCTGTTCTCTGTAAGCACACGTATCGTTCCGTCGTAACATCTTGCTTCCATTGCGTCATACAGGCGGTTTGCCCGCTTTACTGCCCGTATCATAAGAACAGAGCCAAGAAGACCGAAGGATTTCACAGAAGTGCGGTAATCCTTATTTCCAAGTCTGCATTTCTGGGAAACGGAAATAGCGGACGCCGTTTCCATAAGCACAAAGATAAACCGATAGATCAAAAGCATCAGTTCTATAAGAAGCCCCGGACAGTGAAGCTTTCGCAGAACCTCCAGAATATCCGGCATAGGCGTGGAAAATGCCAGAAAGTACAGGCAGGAAACCGCGGCGAGAGCCGTTAAAATAAGCTGCAGAGCATAAAAAAACGAGTAATGGCTTGCCGTAATATACCAGTCTCCCACAGGAACCGCAAGAAAATCCATCGGCGTTTTCTTTACATTAAACATAACTGCCGCAGTGCTTAAAAATAAAAAAGCAAGGGGAATCGTCAAAAACTTTAAATAGCGCAAAACAGGGACTCCTCCCTTCCATATGGTAAGAATCCCTGTCACTGCCAGTACAATGGCTGCCACCTCCACAGAACGGCTCATTACACAGATACAAAGGGTAATGACAGAAAATGCAAATTTCTCTCCTGCATTTTCATACCGAAGCTTTGAGTTGTAACACAATTTATCAATGGTAATCATTGGTTATTCCTCTTTCAGCCATTTTCTGCGCTCCACAAAGCGCCCCATAATAAATGCGATAATTCCAACGCCGATTCCTGTCTGAAGGCAGAAAATAAGACTTTCCACTTCTCCCGGAAGCTCTCCGCCTATAAGCTTTTCAAGAACAGGCGTCGCCCACGGCTGGTAAGAGGAGTCCACTTCCTCCACCACAGTGCTTCCCGCATCGTCAGAACCGCCAAATTCTGCATCTTTTAACACAAACAGAGGCACAAAGGCAATCAGGAAAATCACAAGAATGCCAAGCAGTACTTTCTTTTTCATCTTATTTTCCCTCCTTTAAGTAGCCGATTAATTTAAGCTCCGGTTTTGCATACGTCTCAAGTCCCATAATAATGAGGACTGTGATAATTCCCTCGATAATGGCAAGGGGAACCTGTGTTGGCGCAAACACAACAAGGAATTTGCCAAATGCCGCCCCGAATGTAGTATCTGCATTATGTGCAAGAGCCATCTGTCCTGCTGTCACGCAGTAAGTAAACAGATCTCCCAGAGCTGCCGCAAGAAAAATATTAACCTTTTTATTCATCTTTGTTTTTCCAAGCAGCTTATAAATCCCGTATGACACAAACGGTCCCGCAATCGCCATAGAAAACGTATTTGCCCCAATCGTAGTAAGACCGCCGTGCGCCAGAAGAAGCGCCTGGAACAGAAGTACGATCAATCCGAGAACAGATACGGCTGCCGGTCCGAAAAGGATAGCCCCAAGCCCTGTACCTGTCATATGAGAACAGCTTCCTGTGACAGATGGAATCTTCAGGGAGGAAATTACAAATATAAAAGCTCCGGACACCGCCAGTAACGTGATCAGATTTCTGTGCTCGTTTAATGTCTTCTTAATAGACAGAAAACCTGCTGCCAGAAATGGAATGCATAACGCGCCCCAGGCAATACAAAAGCCTCCCGGAAGGTATCCTTCCATAATGTGCATGGCGTTTACAGAGGGCATAATGCCGAAGGCGAGGGCAAAAAATGCCGCTGCCATAAGAATATGTTTCTGTTTTTTGTTCATTTTTCTTCTCCTCACTTTGTAGTAGAACGAAAAAGAACCTGCGGTATCATACCTGCAGGTTCATAAAGAAAAGCAGACAGCGCCGCTTTTCTTTACACAAGGTCATCGTTCGTAACCTGCGTAATCCTGTATATAAGGCAGGTTTTCTGACTTGGTATCATCACTGTATTTTGCCTTCCCGAAAACTCAGTGGCATATTTAAAATACAGCTCCTCCTCACAGCGGCGTGACCGTGTAAGATTTTCACTTAACTTCCCTTTATCCGAAGATAAAACCTTATATATTTTAATTGTTCTTTATCTTGTCATTTCTTTATCATCTTATCATATGAAAAATCGGATAGCAAGATATTTTATTTCTTTAATCCAAATTCCTCTGCCAGCTTCGCAAACTGAGGAAGCGCATTTACAATCGTGTCATAGGAAACGCAGTACGCAAGGCGCACATATCCGGAACACGCAAAAGAACTTCCCGGAACCATGAGAATGTTGTACTTCTTCGCCGCTTGGCAAAACTCCTTCTCATCTTCCACAGGGGATTTCACAAAAAGATAAAAGGCTCCCTGTGGTTTGATGCAGGAAAAACCAAGCTCTTTTAAGCCGTTGTAAAGAGCCAGACGATTCTTGTCATAAGCTGCCACATCTACCTCTGCATCTACACATTTTCCGATTACTTTCTGCATGAGAGAAGGCGCATTCACACTTCCTAAAATTCGGTTTGCAATAGAAGCTGCCGCCAAAAGCTCTTCACTTCCGTCCGCCTCATCGGGAATCACAAGATAACCGATACGTTCCCCCGGAAGAGAAAGAGATTTGCTGTAAGAATACCCGACAACTGTATTATCATAATACTTTGTAAGGTACGGCACTTCCACGCCATCGTATGCAAGCTCACGGTAAGGCTCGTCAGAAATCAGATAAATCACGCTTCCGAACTCTTTCTGTTTCTTTTCCAGAATGGCAGAAAGCTTCTGAATGGTTTCCTCTGAGTATACAACTCCAGTTGGATTATGCGGCGTATTTACGATCACTGCCTTTGTCTTTGACGTGATTTTTCCCTCAAGCTCCGCAAGATTCGGCTGAAAAGTCTCTGTATCCGGAGAGATTTCCACAAGAACGCCGTCATAATTTCGCACATATGCGCCATATTCCAGAAAATACGGTGCAAATACAATAACTTCGTCCCCGGGATTTAAAACTGTTTTCAGAATCACATTCAGCCCGCTTGCAGCGCCCACTGTCATGATCAGGTTTTTTCCCTGAAAGGCAGTTCCAAAACGGCGGTTTAAAGATTCCGCAATGGTCTGGCGCACATCTTCAAAACCGGCGTTGCTCATATAGCCGTGAAGTGTCGTTGGATTTTCTTCATTTACAAGCTCAATAATTGCCTGGCGCACACAGTCCGGAGCCGGAACGCTTGGATTTCCAAGACTGAAATCAAACACATTTTCCGCACCGTACTTTGCACGAAGGCGGTTTCCCTCCTCGAACATCATACGGATTGCGGAATTATTCTCTACAAAAGGCTTCATTTTTTCTGAAATCATGATTTTCCCTCCTACCTTTTTTCTGTTTTCTTTTTCTTTCCACCAAAAATAAACCATGCAATTAATGCCAGCACTGCAAGAGATACCGCCATCCATGCCGCCAGAGTTCCCGCTCCCTGTCCTGCAAATTTATCATAGTAGCCCTTCAGATAAATGACTACAATGACAACCGGAATGACAACCAGCATATAGAAACGGATTCCTCCCGGGAATTTTAAGCCCTTCCCTGTATTTACTTCTTTTATAAAGTTGTCCCAGCCCCATCCATATTTAGAGACACAGAACATAACATAAACAACGGAACCGAGAGGAAGAATGTTATTCGATACAATAAAATCCTCCAGATCCATAATGTTGGAGCCTGCTCCAAAAGGCATAAAGCCGGATAAAACATTAAATCCTAAAATTGCCGGAAGAGACAGAAGGGGAATCCCCACAAGGTTTATAATAACTGCCTTTTTTCTGCTCCAGCCGAAAAGATCTATTCCATAAGAAATAATATTTTCAAATACTGCCGTCACAGTAGACAGGGCTGCAAAAAACAGGAAAAGGAAAAACATAGCTCCCCAGAACTGTCCCCCTGCCATTTTGTTGAACACGTTTGGAAGGGCAATAAACACAAGTCCCGGTCCTGCTCCCGGCTCTACTCCATATGCGAAACATGCAGGAATTACAATCAGCCCTGCCATTGTTGCCACAAACGTATCAAGGATTAAAATATGAACAGATTCTCCTGCAAGCGAACGGTCTTTTGAGAGATAACTTCCAAAAATCGTCATAGAACCGGCGCCGATACTCAAAGTAAAAAACGCCTGGGACATAGCCCCGAAAATCATATTTCCAAGTCCTACTTCACGAATGCTGTCCATATTTGGAACAAGATAAAAACGCACGCCTTCCTCTGCCCCCGGAAGTGTCAGGGAACGTACTGCAAGAACAACGATCAGCACAAGAAGACAGGTCATCATCACCTTTGTGATTTTTTCCAGACCTCTCTGTACGCCCAGTGAGCAGATTAAAAATCCGAGAATGACAACAGCGATCATCCAGCCTGTCATAATTCCCGGTGACGCCAGCATCTTGTCATATCCCTGCTGTACTGCCTCTGTTGTGACGCCGGAAAATTCTCCCTTTGCCATGCGGTAACAGTAGTATGCCATCCAGCCTGCAACCATTGTATAAAACATCATAAGAACATAGTTTGATACCATGCTCATGTAACTGAATTTATGGAAATTAGAACCCTTTGGTTCCAGCTCATGGAATGCTCTTGCCGTACTTTTTCTGCTGGCGCGGCCTACAGAAAACTCACACACAAGAATGGGAAGCCCCAGAACCAAAAGAAACAGAAGATACATGAGGATAAACGCCGCTCCTCCGTATTCCCCCGCCATATAAGGGAACTTCCACACATTTCCAAGACCGATCGCACAGCCCGCAGAGACGAGAATAAATCCCATTCTGGAGCCAAATTTTTCTCTTTCTTTCAACTATCTTTCTCCTTTCACGCCTGGCAGGTAATGGCGTCCATACCTACCTTCAATGCTTTTTTATTTAATTCCAGAAACTGCGGCTTGATATTTGCCTTCAGGATCTCGTCCCAGTCGATATGTTCCAGCCCCATAGAGCGGATAATCGTTCCGAGAAGGATAATATTTGCCGCTTTTTCATTTCCAAGCTCTCTTGCAAGGCCGGTTGCATTTACCACCTTTGCCTGTACATGCTTTTCGATTTCTTCCATTACATCTTCCGGGTATTCCTCATCTCCTGTGATAACGGACATGGAAGGAATTTCCTCATTATTTACAACAAGCGTTCCGTCTTCTTTTAAATAATCAAGAGCGCGCAAAGCCTCCATCTTTTCAAAAGAAACCACAATGTCTGCCTTTCCCTTTTCAATCACAGGGGACATGACCTTTTCCCCGTAGCGCACCTGAGAAGATACGCTGCCCCCTCTCTGGGACATTCCGTGGATTTCACTCATTTTCACATCGTATCCCGCTTCCATAAGACCATTTGTGAGGATCTTGCTGGCGAGAATGGTTCCCTGTCCTCCTACACCTACCAGTAAAATACTTTTTGTCATGGCTTAATCCTCCTTCACAATGGCGTCTTTCGGGCAGACCTGCGTACATACGTCACAGCCTACACACTGCGCCTTATTAATGCTTACCTTCTTTGTTTCTCTGTCGTAAGACATAGCCGGACAGCCGGCTTTGAGGCAGAGCTTACAGCCAATACATTTTTCTGTATCCACCTTATTTTTTGTAACGAAAAGCTCCTCGAACTCTTCTTTATCTTCTTTTGAGAACTTTTTCAGCACACATGGCCAGCGTGTAATGATCACGGACGGTTCTGTGAGCGCAAGACATTTATCGAGCGTTTCATCTACCTCTGAAAGATTATTGGGATTGATCACATACACGTGCTTCACGCCGATGGCTCTTACAATATCCTCGATTTTAATAAGGGTTGTCTCATCGCCCTTTGCCGTATATCCTGTTCCGGGATTTTCCTGATGGCCTGTCATTCCCGTAATGCGGTTGTCCAGAATAATATTCACCGTATTGCTTCCATTATATACGGTGTTGATAAGGGAGTTGATTCCTGTATGGAAAAATGTGGAGTCCCCAAGCACTGTCACCACTCTTCTTGTATCTCCCTGTGCCTGAAACGCCTTCTGTGCTCCGTGTCCGAGACTGATGCTGGCTCCCATACATACGGTGGAATCCATAGCGCTGTACGGTTTTCCTGCTGCCAGCGTATAACAGCCAATATCACCGCTTATCATAATGTCTTTTCTCTTTCCCAGACGGTAAAAAAGGCCTCTGTGAGGACAGCCTGCGCAGAAAGTCGGCGCCCGGTTAATCAGCTTGCTTCTGTCAAATTCCAGAGTTTTATTTTTTTCACCTGTGACACAGGCACGGATTACGTCAGGAGTCATTTCTCCATATGACGGGAAAAGGTCTTTTCCAATACAGTCGCATCCCTGCTGACGCACAAATTCTTCTATATAAGGATCATTTTCTTCCAGAATATACACCTTATCTACTTTTGCGCAGAATTCTTTTACAAGACCTGCCGGAAGCGGATTTGTAAATCCCAATTTTAAATAGGAAGCATTTTCCCCAAAAACCTCTTTTGCATAATAATAGCAGATACCTGATGCTATAACGCCTACTTTTGTATCCCCCATTTCCATTCTGTTAAACGGACTTGTCTCACTGTACTGCGCAAGTTTTTCAAGACGTTCCTCTACTTTCACTCTTAAATTTCTTGCAATAGCGGGAAGACATACATATTTCCCCGGATTTTTTTCCCATTTTTTTGCCGGTACCGTCTCTCTCTCTTTTAATTCCACAATGGATTTGGAATGACAGACACGCGTTGTCATACGAATAATAAATGGTGTATCATACTCTTCTCCCAGCTCATACGCCGCTTTTACCATATCGATGCATTCCTGGCTGTCAGACGGCTCAAGCATAGCTATTTTAGCTGCTTTTGCATAATTTCTGTTATCCTGCTCATTTTGTGAAGAAAACATTCCCGGTTCATCTGCCGTTATGATTACATTTCCTCCATTTACTCCCATATACGCCCAGGTAAACATAGGGTCTGCCGCCACGTTCATTCCCACATGCTTCATAGATACCATACTGCGAAGCCCTGCTACAGACGCTCCGATTGCAGACTCCATTGCAACCTTTTCATTTGGAGCCCACTCTGCATATATATCTTCATATGTAGAAAGATTTTCCAGAATTTCCGTACTGGGTGTTCCCGGATATGCAGATGCGTACGACACCCCTGCCTCATATGCGCCTCTTGCGATGGCTTCATCGCCGGTCATTAACTTTCTCATAATCTTCCTCCTTATCAGGTATCATTCACCTTAATATTATTCTATACTGGTATTTCATTGTACCCCTGCGGCACTAATATGTCAACGCATTTATGCGTTAAAGTGTAAAAAGCTGTAAAAAAGCCGAATTTCTTCGACCTTTTTACAGCTTTTAATCAATATTTATCACCCAAACTGGCTCATATAAAGAGCTGCATATTTTCCATTTTTCGCCATGAGCTCCTCGTGATTTCCTATTTCTTTTATATCTCCGTTTTCCATATATAAAATCATATCTGCATCACGGATTGTGGAAAGCCGGTGGGCAATTACAAAGCTGGTACGTCCTTTCATCAATTCAGCCATCGCTTTTTGAATCAGAACTTCCGTATGCGTATCCACATTACTGGTAGCCCAAAGAGCCCGATAACTCCAAAAAGGCAATCACAAAGGGAAACAGAACAGGAAGTATATATTTATATCCCAGCAGGATTCCGCCTGCGATCAACGTCCAGTAAAGTACTTTTACTATAAAATTCTTCTGCCGTTCAATTGTACTGTGTTCCCCGTTCATACAGCAGCTCCATTTAAAATCCTGATATTGGACAATTTAAAAAATAATTTTCCCAGAGCATATTCCTGAAGACTCATATAGTTTTCCGGCGTAACTTTTCCTCCGTAATTCATAATCTCCATATTTCCGCTTGCTCCTGTAATAAAAATATCAGAGGAAGTAAAACCGTTTTTCAAATAAAATTTCCGCCGGGCAATGCGCTGTTCCCGGTTATCTGCGCTGTCATCCAGGCGCTCAATTAAAAGTACTACTTTTTTATCCGAAAACTCTCTGCATACATTCTGCATAATATAGCTTCCTGTTCCTTTGCTTCTAATCTGAGAAGACACTGCCAGATAATCAACCATAATCATATTTTTATAAGGAATCAAAACAACAAACCCCAATATCTGATTTCCTTCAGAAGCAGTCATAATTATTGCTTTTTTCTTTTTCACAGAATGCTTCAACGTAAAAAAAGGTTTTCTTTCTCTTTTCGGGAATGCCTCCATATATATTTTTTTAATTTCTTTCCACTGGTGTTCTTTTAATGACTTAAATTCCATAAAATCTCCTTATTCTGATTGATTTCCATTGATTTTTCTCTCTTCGCCATGTATCGTATAATGTACAGTAACTGTACAGTCAAGAGGTATTTTTATGAATCATAAAAATTATTTATATTCTTCCGGAGAATTTGCCAAACTGACAGGCGTCAACAAACGCACTCTGCATTATTACAATGATATCGGATTGTTCTGTCCGGAAATAATCGGAGACAACGGATACCACTACTACACCTGTTTTCAATTTGCACAATTAGAACTGATTTTAACTTTACGAAAAATTGGTTTATCAATCGAGGAGATTAAAGAATATATTACAAGGCTGTCTGACGAATCATTTTCTCAGATGATGGAAAAAAAGAAAAAGCTGATTGATGAATCCATCAAACAGCTTTTATCAGCACAATCTTTTTTAGAACAAAAGGCAGAACGACTGAAACTGGGAATGCAGTCAGAAGATGGGGGAATAGAACTGTGCACCCTTCCTCAGCGAAAAATCGTTCTTTCATCACCTATTTCTGGAAAATATGATGAAAAAGACTTTTCCATTGCCGCAGAGTTTTCACTTCGTCTGAAAAAACTCTTCCACCTTTATGACAGCTTTGGAAGCCGTATTTCTTCCGAAGATATTCGGCAAAATCATTTTGAACGCTACACTTCCTTTTTTGCCTACTGTCCCTCTGCCTCAGAAATATACGATGAAATACTTCCGGCCGGAAAATATCTTCGTGCCTTTTGTATAGGCAGTTGGGGAAAGCTTCCCCATATTTACCAAAAAATCCTCTCATATGCCTCCGAACATAACCTGAAACTTACAGGCTACGCATACGAAGAAGGATTAAATGAAATGGCTTTAAATGCCCAGAATGACTATATCACAATGATTACCATTCCTGTATCTGAAAATCAGGAAAATAAATGAAAACTATTCCATAAGCTCTACACGTTTTTCATTACACGCTTACAGATTTTTTCCGCATAGGGCATAAAAATCTGTGCTACCGGACCGACTACAAATGCACAGATAATCGTTCCGATTCCAAACGTTCCGCCCAGTAAAAATCCGACTGCAACAAAACAGAAATCCGTCACAATTCGGATGATCCCAAATGGCTTATGCCACTTGTCACTCCACACGATTGCAACAAGATCATTTGGTCCTGTTCCTGCTTCTGATTTAATCACAATTGTCATTCCCATCGCAAGAATCACGCAGCCTGCAATAAGAACCGGAATGCGTACTGCAAAAGAAAGACTGTTATTAATATAATTTTTCAGGAGAACGGTAAACACATCAATAATCGGACCGCCTAAAAACATACAGATTAAAGTACCGATTTTTATGTATGTTTTATCAACAAAAAGAAGTACAATAATAATGAAAAAACACACTAGCATATGCGTTGCTCCATGACTCCAGGAAATTGCAGAAGGCCACGGTACACTTCTGTAAATCCCCTGGATCAGTACGTTAAAAGGGTCAGCCCCAAGATCAGCCTGAATAAATAAGGTCACTCCAAGATGAGCAATCGCAAGACCAAGAATCAGCAATAAAATTTGTTTTAATCTAATTTTCAAATTCATATTTTTCATTTTTCTTCTCCTGCATATACTTTCATTTTTTTATGAAGCTTTTTCCGAACAATCCAGAAACAAATCACCTGCATAACAATAGTGATAAGCCAGGATGCCGGATAAGAAATGAAAAGCACATCAAGACTTCTGTGTGCCGGGAAAATCATATAAATCCATACAATTCTGGTTCCCACGGTTCCGATAACAGACAGAAGCATAGGCACTGCCGAATGTCCCATTCCACGAAGTGCTCCCGGAAACAGATCCATCAGACCGCACATAAAGTACGTTACTGTCGTATAAAGCAGCACTTCCATTCCACACTTGATAACTTCCGGATCGGAAGTATAAATCCTTAAAAGCTCCGGTCCGAAAACATAGGCTCCGCCTCCAAGAACAAGCGCAACTCCCACCGTAAGAACAATACAATTTACAAGTACCTTATCCATTCTTTTCCATTTTCCCACACCAAAATTCTGGCTGGTAAAACTCATACATGCCTGCGTAACAGAATTCACAGCCGCATATAAAAATCCAAAAATATTATTGGCAGCCGTATATCCTGCCATTGCTACAGAGCCAAAGGAATTGACAGAGGACTGTAACAGCACATTGGAAAAGTTAATCACGGTACTCTGAATCCCTGCCGGAATTCCTACAAGAAAAATCTGCTTCAGGTAAGCTCCCTTCATCGTAAGCTTTGAAAAACGAAGCTGATAGGCAGACTCTGTCTGATACAGACAGCGAAGCACGAGAACACAGGAAATCATCTGAGAAACTACCGTAGCAATCGCAACACCTGCAACACCCATATGAAATGCAATTACAAGAATCATATTTAAGACAGCATTCGTCACACCTGCCACAACAAGAAACAGAAGCGGTCTTTTTGTGTCTCCTACTGCTCTTAAAATTGCCGCACCATAATTATAAAGCATAAAAAACGGCATTCCCAGAAAATATATCTTCATATAAAGAGCAGCCTGATCAATTACATCTGACGGAGTTCCCATCAATTCAAGTGCGCCTTTGGAAAAAATAAATCCAATCAATCCCATAGCTGCTCCGCTGATTAGCGCCAGTGTAATTGCAGTATGTACCGTTTCCGACATTTCTCTTGCTTTTCCCGCTGCATAAAAACGTGCCGCAAGAACATTTGCCCCAAGAGAAATCCCGATAAAAAGATTTGTGAATACATTGATAAGAGCCGATGTGGAACCGACTGCTGCCAATGCCTGACTTCCGGAAAAACGTCCCACAACCACAATGTCCACTGCATTAAACAGAAGCTGCAGAATGCCGGAGAGCATCAGCGGAATAGAAAAGGAAATCAGCTTATCCATAATCGAACCGTTGCACATATCAATTTCGTACTTGTTATTTTTCGCCATAAAATCCCCCTCTCCTTCTATCGAAGGATATAATTTCAACTAAAATTCTATATTATCAAGCAGGCAAAAGAAAGTCAATAAGCGTTCTCACGATAAGATAAGTTATAATGTAAAAAAGAATCTCAACTTTTTTCAACACTTTTGCCTGTCCATACGTCTTATAAGTGAAAGGCAAAAGAAAGGAACGCAAAGTATGATAGAGGAACTATACGAAAAATATTATCAGGAACTGACAGGCTGGTGCCGCAGCATGACCGGCAGCCTGCACACTGCGGAAGAACTGGTACATGAAGCTTTTCTGCGCGCAATGCTTCATGAAAATGTCCTTTCCACATTGCAGGAACATCAGCGCCGTTCCTGGCTGTACCGAACCGTCAAAAATCTATACGTAGACCGCATCAGGCATGAGAATAAAGAAACCATTGTAGAAGAGTTTCCTCTGCAGCAAACATATTCCGAGGAAATTACAAATCTGGAATGGGAGCAGTTACTGGAAACTTTGCCGGATCTGGAAGGCGTTATCTTCTCACTGCGCTATCTGGAAGGCTATACCTCCAGTCAGATTGGAGAAATCCTCTCTATTCCGCCTGGGACGGTTCGCTTCAAACTTTCTTCTGCACGCCAGCACTTAAAAAAAATTTTAGGAGGACAAAAATATGTTTAACAAAAAAAATTACTTATTAAATTGCGATGTCTGTGATACAAGAAAAATGAAGGAAGAAGATTACAGCGGTTATGAAAAAATGATGATCAATACAGATCTTGTGATTGTCAGCCCTTCCAGCAAAAGCATTTTAAACCGCCTCCCCCTTACCCTTAACCATGATTGCACTATGGAATTTGAAGATGATGCCAAAATAGAATTACAGGCAATTAACGGCTCTTATGAAATAACAGGAACTACTGCTGTTCACGAACATACATTGTTAAGTGTAAACGGAGATCTGACGATTTATCCCGGCACAGAAGAATCCCTGCAGAAATACGAAAAAATTCATGTAAACGGTTCTGTCACCTGCCCAAAAAGTCTTGAGGGCTACCTGACAAAATTATCTGCCAACGGCTCTGTATCTGTATATCCCGATGACTGTGTTATCTTAGACGATACCTTTATCATGGATAAATATTTTCCTCTGAGAGCAAGAGAGGGCAGAAAATATTATGTAAAAGATGTGGTAATCGTACAGGATAAATCGGCAGATATGGAAAAACTGGTACGGAAAAATGTACAGTTTATTACCCGCCAGTTAATCGTTCCTGAGGAAATGGTAGAAGCCTGTGTGGAATTGTTTGACGAAAAAGCAGAATTTACAGTCACTCCTGCTGGAATGACGCTTCATTATGGAGACGCAGTTTTAAATGAACAGCTCGTAGAAAAGAATGGAGACTGCATATATGTATACGGAAATTTAACCATTCCCGATAACGCCAATCTGCGCGCATTATCTGATTCTATCACAAAGCTCACAGTGAAGGGAAATGTGACGTTAAAGAAAAATCAGGCGGAAGACTTCAAAAAATTAAACGCAGAATACAGCGAGCTTACATTTAAGTGGGAAGGACGAATCATTGAAAACAAAGTGAGTGTTAAAATCGATAAAACATTGCTTGAAAGTTCTCCTGATAAAATTCTGGTAAGAAATACGGCTGCCGCAAAGATTTCATCCGATGTAACACCAGAACTGATACTGGAGCGTCTTAGAATTGAAAACTGTGCAAAAGTCACTTGTAATGACAAACAGGAAAGCGCTGTTGCTGCCATTTCTGAAAACGTAGCCGCAATTGGCGAATCTGATGGAGAAGAAATCTCCAGGATAATTGGCGGAATGAAAGATATGCTCTCTACCAAAATCATCAATGCTGACAGTCATATTATGTAACAAAGCGAAGTCCTTTGCACTCCCTAAGTCCCTCAACTCCTGAGGGACTTAGGCTTCTTTTCACCTGGATGCTCAAACAACCACATTTTCGATTGTCTATCAAGCTCTGTTTATCTCTTAGTACTTCAGATTATTCATTATTACTCTGCCTTTGACTTTGCTAACATAGCAATATCCCCCACACCATTTAAAACCATAGTTGGACGATACGCATAAGTTTTGAGTGTATCCTTCGTTGAACATCCAGAGAGAACCAATACAGTAGACATACCACTTTCCATTCCTGAAATCACATCTGTATCCATACGATCCCCAACCATTACAGCTTCTGCTGAATGACATCCAAGCATATTCAATCCTGTTCTCATCATCAGTGGATTCGGTTTCCCACAGAAATATGCCTGTGTACCTGTTGCCATTTCTATAGGTGCAATCAATGCACGACAAGCAGGAGCAATGCCGTTCTCAATCGGTCCGGAAACATCTGAG
>OGIW01000518.1_pt1 | contig 30710 bp, 29 predicted proteins | sample 1571921 | NCBI WGS metagenome assembly OGIW01 (sample SAMEA2582112, study PRJEB24529) | metagenome | biome: Human gut stool | place: China | collected 2011 | reverse complement strand
GGCGGAATGCCTTCTCCTTATTCTGAAGCTGGGATTTCTCTGTCTGGCTGTAAATCACAATTCCTGTCGGATAATGTGTAAGACGAACTGCAGAGTCTGTTGTATTAACACACTGACCACCATTTCCAGATGCTCTCATTACATCGATACGAATATCTTTCTCTTCGATCACAACATCCACTTCCTCCGCTTCCGGCATCACCGCAACAGTGATCGTGGATGTGTGGATACGTCCACCGGACTCTGTCTCCGGCACACGCTGTACACGGTGTACTCCACTTTCGTATTTCATCCGAGAGTAAACGCCCTGTCCACTTACCATGAATACGACTTCCTTAAATCCACCAATTCCATTTTCATTGACAGAGATCATCTCTGTCTTCCATCTCTTGCTCTCTGCATAATGCACATACATACGATATACTTCTGCCGCAAACAAAGCCGACTCATCTCCACCGGCTCCGGCACGAATCTCTACCATAATATTCTTATCGTCGTTCGGGTCTTTTGGAAGAAGAAGAATCTTCAATTCATGCTCTAATTCCTCCACACGTTTTTTCGAGGAACTGAGCTCTTCTTTTGCAAGTTCTCTCATCTCTTCATCAGATTCGATTTCAAGCATTTCCTCACTATCTGCGATAGACTGTTTTGCTTTTTTATATTCTGTATATGCCTCCACGATCGGAGCTAAATCAGCCTGCTCTTTCATCAGCTTCCGAAACCGTTCCTGGTCATTTGCAACATCCGGTTCCTGAAGTTCGCCCATGATTTCCTCATAGCGGATCAACAGATCTTCTAATTTATCAAACATATCTATTCCTCCATTTCTCTCATCTATTGTACATGCCGGATACCACACGGTCAAGTCCCGCCAGATCCTTTTTTACCGTTACCTCTGTAAACCCGGCTTTCTCCATCATCTTTGCAACATCCTCTCCTTGATCATACCCGATTTCAAAGAGAAGACAACCACCCTGCTTCAAATATTTCCGGCTTTTTTCTGTAATCTTTCTATAAAAATATAATCCATCTTCTTTTCCGTCCAATGCAATCATCGGATCATGCAGTCTTACTTCCTCTTCCAGTTCCTCAATTGCTTTTGTGCGGATATACGGCGGATTGGACACGATCAGATCATATCTCTCGGCAACTTGTTCAAACAGATCGCTTTTCAGAAACGTGACATCAGCATTTAGGCTCTCTGCATTTCTTTTCGCCACCTGAAGCGCTTCATCCGAAATATCTGCCCCGACTGCCCGGATCCCTTTCCGGTAATGTTCCAGACTGATCAAAATACATCCGGAACCGGTACACATATCCAGCACTTGTTCGTTTCCACTCAAATGAGACAATGCTTCCTCTACAAGTATCTCTGTATCCTGTCGCGGGATTAACACATGTTCATTGACAATAAATGGCAATCCCATAAATTCCTGCTCCCCAGTAATATGCTGAAGCGGAATCCTCTGCGCCCGCCTGCTGATACAGTCAAAATATCTTTCCGCCGCTTGCTCTTCTGCAGTCTCCCCTTGCTTCAGATAATACATCGTCCTGCTGATTCCTGTCACATATTCGAGCAGATACCAGGCATCCAGTTCTGCCTCCGCGATTCTTGCCTGCTTCAGACGAAAAATTCCTTCTTTATATAGTTCCTGTATCGTCATACTGATCCCCTTTTACCAATCCCGTTAGATTTTGTCATCTCTTTTGCAATCTTCCCATTGATTTTGTCCACATCCTGTTCTATGGCTCTTCCGGGAAATTTTCCTTTTGGTATTTCTTCCAGTCAAAGACTGCTTCTACCGAACAGATTGCCACTTCGATCATATCATCATCCGGCTCTTTCGTCGTCAGATTCTGAAGCGCTAGCCCCGGCTTGCTTAACAATTCCACAACTGGATGCTCTGTGTTTCCTGCAAGCCGGATGATTTCATAAGAAATTCCCGCGATTACCGGAAGCAGTGCAATCCGCAGTAACACTCTTAATACCGGAGACTCTGTTGTAATAAAAAAGCAGACGATAATACTGACAAACAGTACAAAAAACAGAAAACTTGTCCCACACCGCTTGTGCTGTTTGGAACTTTTTCTTACGTTCTCCACAGTCAGATCCATACCATGCTCAATACAATTGATACACTTATGTTCTGCTCCATGATACATGAACACGCGCTGAATATCCTTCATCTTCGAGATCAGCAGGATATATACGATAAACAGAACAATCCTCACGATTCCCTCTATAACAGTCCTGGCAAATCTGCCCGGCACAAACGGTTTCAAAAGATTTGACAGCAAGTAAGGAAGAACCATAAAGATTGCAACCGCGATCACTACTGAACATGCCATTGTGATCCCCATAATCAAATTCTCCTGCTTCTCCTTTTTCGCCGCTTCCTTCTCGGTTAGTTCTTCTTCCTCTTCTTCCTCGAAGAAACTTGCCGAATAAGAGAGTGTCTTCATTCCCAGCACGAGAGAATCTACAAAACTGAAGATTCCTCGCACAAATGGAATCTTTGTCAGTTTCTTCCATTTGACAATCCCATCGTATACTTCCTTCTGAAGCGCAATCTCTCCGTCCGGTTTTCTGACCGCTACTGCATACTGATCCCCGTTCTTCATCATCACACCTTCCAGAACCGCCTGCCCGCCAATATTTGATGACTTCATAGATTCGCTCTCCTTCTATTTTTCAGACAGATTTCCATTAATTCTTTCCCTCTGTCATATCTGTACAATTCTCTACAATGTTAAAAAAGGTTGAGATTTGCACCTCAACCTATTCTCGTCATTCTGATTATTCCTGAATTCCGTATTTCTTGTTAAATTTATCAACACGTCCACGAGCCTGAGCAGCTTTCTGCTGTCCTGTGTAGAATGGATGACATTTAGAACAGATTTCTACGTGGATATCTTCTTTTGTAGATCCTGTTACGAATGTGTTTCCACAGTTACATGTTACTGTTGCCTGATGATAAACTGGATGTATTCCTTCTTTCATGATTTTCACCTCTTCATTTTTATTTCGTGAGGTTATATCGCCCTCACAGCGAATATCTTTGCAATCATCCTACTATCGTAATGACAGAGGAACGCTTGCTTATTATTTGTTAAACAGCTTTTTTATTGTATCATACTTATTTTCACATTGCAAGTTATTTGTAAAAATCATTAGATAATTTTTGTCTTCTTTACCATCTGGATAAACTCTTCGTTATTTTTCGTGCGAGAAAACATATTTAAGATATTATCGACTGCCTCCTCGCTCTTCATTCCATTTAAGGCGCGGCGCAGAGAATATACTGCTTCCTGTTCTTCTGCACTTAACAGAAGATCTTCTCTTCTTGTTCCCGATTTTGGAATATCGATTGCCGGGAACACTCTTTTTTCCTGAAGCTTTCTGTCGAGGACAAGTTCCATATTTCCAGTTCCTTTAAATTCTTCGTAAATGACATCATCCATCTTGCTTCCAGTGTCTACAAGTGCACTTGCGAGAATTGTTAAGCTGCCTCCCTCTCTCATATTTCTAGCTGCACCAAAAATCCGCTTCGGCATATAAAGCGCAGCCGGATCCAGACCACCAGATAGCGTTCTTCCACTCGGCGGAACGGTCAGGTTGTATGCCCTTGCAAGGCGTGTGATACTGTCAAGTAAGATCATCACATCTTTTTTATGTTCTACCAAACGCTTTGCACGCTCAATCACCATCTCCGACACTCTCCTATGATGTTCAGGAAGTTCGTCAAACGTAGAGTAAATGACTTCTACATTTTTCCCGGTGATCGCTTCCCTAATATCTGTCACTTCCTCTGGACGCTCGTCGATCAAAAGAATCAGGATGTGCATCTCTGGATTGTTTCTCAAAACTGACAACGCCACTTCCTTGATCAAAGTTGTCTTACCAGCCTTCGGAGGAGAAACGATCATTCCTCTCTGTCCTTTTCCTATTGGGGAAAGCAAATCTACGATGCGCATCGCCGTAGAACTTTTTGGATGTTCCAGGCGAAGTCTTTCGTTAGGAAAAATTGGTGTCATATCTTCAAAATTTGTCCGTCTCGCCGCCTCTGCCGGACGCATTCCATTGACCGTCGTCAAATATAAGAGTGCGCTGAATTTCTCCGACTGTGTCTTGATTCTCGTATTTCCAGTCAGGATATCTCCAGTTTTCAGATTAAATCTGCGAATCTGTGACGGTGATACATAGACGTCATTCTCTCCCGGAAGATAGTTATCGCTCCGGATAAATCCATATCCATCCGGAAGCACTTCAAGAATCCCCTGCGCCGTAATTCCGCTGTCCAGCTCCTCAATATCAATGACCCCTGTTTTCTCGCTTTTTACCTCTTCTTTTGCTTCTTCTGCTTTATCCTGCTCGTCTTTTTTCAGCATTAATTCGATGATATCTGCTTTTTTCATTGTCGATACCCCTTTTAATCCTCGCGCTTTTGCGATTTCCTTCAAAGACGTTAACGGTAATGATTCATATTTTTCTCTCATTATCCTACTTCCTTTCGCTATTCATTTGTCTATCCTAATTATTTTAATTATTAATAAGTATCTGCGGGAATATTCGTCTGACATGACTTCTCTTAAGATATACGCATTATACACTATTTTTAGGGAAAAAGAAAGTATTTTTTCAGCAATCCTTGTTGATTTGATTTCACCGGAATGTTATCATAACTTTAGAAGTTTCAAAAATATGAAAAAGAAAAGGTGTGAATAATATGACAACAAACGAAAAGGCATTACAAATGCATGAACAATGGAATGGGAAATTAGAGATCAGTGCAAAAGCCAAAGTAAATTCCAGAGAAGACCTTGCAATTGCATATACACCAGGTGTCGCAGAGCCTTGCAAGGTGATTGCCCAGGACCAGGAAGCTGCTTACAAATATACGATGAAAGCCAATACGATCGCTGTCATCTCGGATGGAAGCGCTGTTCTCGGTCTCGGAAATATCGGCGCTTATGCAGCAATGCCTGTTATGGAAGGAAAAGCCGTTTTATTCAAGGAATTTGGTGGAGTCAATGCAGTTCCGATCTGCCTTGATACTCAGGATACCGAGGAGATCATTCGCACAATCGTCAACATTGCTCCGGCATTTGGAGGCATCAATCTGGAAGATATCTCTGCTCCGAGATGTTTTGAAATTGAGGAGCGTTTAAAAGAACTTCTTGATATCCCGGTATTTCACGATGACCAGCATGGAACTGCCATTGTTGTCCTTGCCGGCATCATCAATGCGCTGAAAGTAACCGGTAAGAAAAAGGAAGCATGTCGGATTGTTGTAAATGGTGCAGGTTCTGCCGGAATCGCCATCACAAAGCTTCTTCTTACTTACGGTTTCTGCCATGTTACCATGTGTGATATCAATGGAATCATTTCCAAAGATTCTCCGAATTTAAACTGGATGCAAAAAAAGATGACAGAAGTCACTAATCTGGAAGGGAAGAAGGGAACACTTGCAGATGCATTGCAAGGAGCTGACATCTTTGTCGGAGTATCCGCACCGAATATTGTCACAAAAGAGATGGTTGCTTCCATGAATAAAGATTCTATCTTATTTGCGATGGCAAACCCTGTTCCTGAAATCATGCCGGATCTTGCAAAAGAAGGTGGTGCACGTGTCATTGGAACTGGACGTTCTGACTTTCCAAATCAAGTCAATAATGTTGTCGCATTCCCTGGCATTTTCAAAGGTGCTCTGGAAGGACGTGCCACACAGATTACGGAAGAGATGAAACTTGCCGCTGCTGAGGCAATCGCAAGTCTCGTTTCGGATGAAGATTTAAGCGATACCAATATCCTCCCGGAAGCATTTGACCCACGTGTTGCCGATGTCGTAAGCAAGGCGATTAAGGATCTGATCTAATGAAGCGCTGGGGCGAAAAGAGATACCACTCTCTCGATTATCACTTAAAACATACTTACGGTGAAAAGCTCTATAAACTTGCTTTAAACGGCGGAATGACTTGCCCAAACCGTGACGGTACACTCGGAGACCGGGGCTGCATTTTCTGCAGCGCCGGAGGCTCCGGTGATTTCGCAGGAAATCCTCGCGAATCTATCCGGCAACAAATTGCATCCGGCAAAGAGCAAATAAAGAAAAAGACCGATGCAGTCTCTTATATTGCCTATTTTCAGGCATACACAAACACTTATGCCGAAGTCAGTTATCTGGAGAAGATTTTTACAGAGGCAATCTCCTGTCCTGAAGTCAAGATTCTCTCCATTGCCACCAGACCAGACTGTCTGGATGACGAAATTCTCACACTTTTAGCACGTCTGAATCGGATCAAACCCGTATGGGTAGAGCTTGGTCTTCAGACAATCCATGAACAGAGCGCCCGGTTTATCCGGCGCGGATACTCGCTTTCCGTCTTTGAAGAAGCTGTCAGAAATCTCCGGCAGATTGGTGTGGAAGTGATTGTCCATACGATTTTATATCTCCCTGGTGAGACAGAACTGATGATGCAGGAGACGATTTCTTATCTAAATACAATGGATATTCAAGGAATCAAGCTCCAGCTTCTTCATATTCTACATGGAACTGATCTCGCCGACTATTATGAAACTTCCCCTTTCTTCGTCCCGACAATGGAGGAATACATTGCATTTCTTGGAAAGTGTATTACGCAGTTGCGTCCAGATATCGTCATCCACCGCCTGACCGGCGATGGGCCAAAAGAACTGTTGATCGCTCCACGCTGGACCGGACACAAGCGTCTTGTCCTCAACAAAATGAATCAATATTTCAAGGAACAGGATCTTTGGCAGGGGAAGAACTACAAACTATGATTTTAGAAAGGATTTGCGTACAATGTCAGACTCATTTACTTTGTACAAATTAATTGTTTTATATATGCTTCAGAAAGTGGATTTCCCTCTGACGAACTCACAAATCTCCGAATTTGTCCTCGACAAGGAATACACGAATTATTTCACACTCCAGCAGGCACTCTCGGAAATGGAAAATGCTAATCTGATCCGTCTGGAGAAAGAACACAGCCGCACCTTCTATCATCTGACAGAAGAAGGTGCTGAGACGATCCAGTTTTTTCAAAACAAGATTTCTCCTACTATTCAGGATGAGATTGACACCTTTCTTCAGGAAAAGCATTACGAACTGAAGAACGCTGTCGCTGTGCGCGCAGACTACTACCGAAATGATAATCATGAATTTTCTGTTCGCTGCCAAGTCACGGAAAATCACGGTTCTCTGATCGACTTGACTATCACAGTACCGACCGAACAGGAAGCAAAAACTGTCGTCCACCACTGGAAACAGAAAAATCAGGAAATCTATGCCTTCGTGATGCAGAATCTATTATAGATTGTTTTCTTCTATTTCTAAATCTGTTATGGTAAATGTTTTTACAGACAAAAATCGGACAAAACAACTTTTATAAGGAGATTTTACAATGAACTATCAGAAAATAAATGCTGAAGCAATCGATACCTGGTGTCTGGATGGTTGGGTTTGGGGACAGCCTATCTCCCATGAGCTTTATCAAAACGCACAAAAAGGGGAATGGGATGTTCTTCTTACTCCGACAAAAGCTGTTCCTCATGAATGGTTCGGCAGTCTGTGTGGCAAAAAAGTGCTTGGTCTTGCAAGCGGCGGTGGACAGCAGATTCCTATTTTTGCTGCCCTCGGAGCAGATTGTACCGTACTGGATTATTCTTCCCAACAATGTGCAAGTGAGCAGCTAGTCGCTGACAGAGAAGGATATCCTGTAACAATCATTCAAGCAGATATGACACAGCCACTTCCCTTTGAAGATGGGATATTTGATCTGATCTTTCACCCAGTTTCTAACTGCTATATAGAAAAAGTAGAACCTGTTTTCCAAGAATGTTACCGCATTTTGAAAAAAGGGGGAGTCTTGCTTGGTGGATATGATCTCGGAATCAACTATGTTTTTGATGAAAACGAAGAGTATCTGACCTATTCTCTGCCGTTTCACCCATTAAAAAATAAAAAACAATATGAAGACTCCATGAAGTATGACTGGGGAATCCAATTTTCTCACACATTAGAAGAACAGATCGGAGGACAGTTAAAAGCTGGATTCCAGCTTACTGATCTATATGAAGATACAAGTGGTCAGGGGAATCTACACAAACATAATATTCCAGCTTTTGTCGCAATACGCTCTGTCAAACGATAAGTTGTCGGTTCCTTTTCGATTACCAGATTTCCTTTCCATCGGAGCAAATAAAAAATCTGTCTTGACAGGCAATATTCGCCATCCAAGACAGATTTTTATTGATTTGGTAGGCGAAAAATCGTTTCTTCGCTAAGCAGCCTTACCTGTAAAAACACTTTATTTCCCTTTGATCCTTCGGAAATGCTCCTGAATCTCCTTTTCATATCCCATATCCGAAGGCTCATAAAATTGCATGTCTTTAATCTCCTCTGGAAGATACTGCTGCTCTACATAGTGATTTGGATAGTCATGCGCGTATTTATATCCAGTTCCTCTTCCCAGGTTTGCAGAACCTTTGTAATGCGCATCCTGCAGATGAGACGGTACTGTAGTCTTATGTGCCCGCACCGCTGCATTTGCAGCCATGATCGCATTTACTGCTGAATTACTCTTAGGCGCTGTCGCCACATATAGTACCGCCTGCGACAAGATGATCTGGGCTTCCGGCATTCCGACACGCTCCACCGCCTGCGCCGCGGCTACCGCCACAGAAATCGCCATCGGATCTGCATTCCCTACATCTTCTGATGCACAGATCATAATCCTTCTGGCAATAAACTTCACATCTTCCCCTGCATACAACATTTTTGCAAGATAAAAGACTGCGGCATCCGGATCGGATCCGCGCATACTTTTGATAAATGCAGAAATGGTATCATAGTGGTTGTCCCCTCCCTTATCGTAGCGCACAACTCTCTTCTGGATACACTCTGATACAACATCGATCGTAATGTGGATCTTTCCATCCTCCGACCGCTCCGTCGTCAATACCCCAAGCTCTATCGCATTCAGAGCATTTCTTGCATCTCCACCACAAATATCTGCAAGAAATTCCAGCGCATCTTCATCGATGATCGCATGATAACTTCCCATTCCACGCTCTTCATCTGTCAGCGCCCGCATGATCAATTTACGGATATCTTCTTTTTCCAGCGACTTTAATTCAAAAATACTGGAGCGGGAAATCAACGCGCCGTTGACTTCAAAATAGGGATTTTCCGTAGTCGCTCCAATCAGGATGAGCGTACCATCTTCTACAAACGGGAGCAGATAGTCCTGCTGTCCTTTGTTAAACCGATGGATCTCATCGACAAACAAGATTGTCTTCTTCCCATACATTCCCTGATTGTCTTTTGCCTGCCTGACAACCTCCTCCATATCTTTCTTACCCGCAACTGTCGCATTGATCTGAGTGAAATTGGCACTAGTCGTATTGGCAATCACCTTTGCCAGTGTTGTCTTCCCGGTTCCCGGAGGTCCATAAAAAATAATAGAACTCAACTTGTCCGCCTTGATTGCCCGATAAAGCAGCTTATCTTTTCCAATTATATGCTGCTGTCCTACCACTTCCTCCAGAGTCTTCGGACGCAGACGCGATGCAAGCGGAGACTCTTTTTTCTTTGTCGTTTCTCTCATATAATCAAACAGATCCATATCTTTTCCTCCTATGAAATTCCTGCCAGATCACGGATAACCTCCCCGGCAATGATCAGTCCTGCCACCGGAGGTACAAAGGAAATACTTCCCGGCAGTGAACGCTTATTTCCTTTTTCTTCTTCCGTAATATTTTTTGAGACATCGACCGGCTTTTCTTTTGAGTAGAGTACTTTTAAATGTGCTACTCCCCGGTTCTTCAATTCCTTTCTCATCACCTTACAGAGCGGGCAGACAGATGTCTTTGTAATATCTGTAATTTCAAATAATTCCGGATGAAGCTTATTTCCCGTTCCCATACTGCTGATCATCGGAATCCCTCTCTGATCGGCAATCTGAGCAATCGCAAGTTTTGCTGTCACTGTGTCGATCGCATCGACGATATAATCGATATTCCCATCCAAAAGCTCCGCTGCATTCTCCTCAAGGACGAATGTTTCATGGACTGTCACTTCTGTTTTTGGGCAAATATCCTGAATTCTTTCTTTCATCACCCTCGTCTTGTATTGTCCGATCGTACTGTGATAAGCAATCGATTGCCGATTGATATTGGTCAGTGATACAGTGTCATTATCCACCAGGATCAAATGACCGATACCACTTCTTGCCAGCGCCTCAATACAGTGTGATCCAACTCCTCCCACACCGAATACAAGTACTGTCTTCTCCTGCAAACTTTCTACACAATCTTTTCCAATCAGTAACTCCATTCTGGAAAATTCATTTATCATCTTGTTACTCCTTTATCTATAATTGTTCTCTCTTCTGTTATTCGCCTGCATCTCCGGCAGATTCACCATTTCCCTCTCCAATCATTCTATGGGAGGATCAACTCTTCCACTGTCACAAATTCATAACCACTCTCTTTTAAAATATCCACAATTCTGAGAGCCGCATTCACAGAACTTTCATAACAGTCATGCATTAAAATAATATCATTTTCTTTGACTTCCGTCACTACCTTGTTCACAATTTCATCCGCATTTTTCGTCGTCCAATCAAGCGTATCCACAGACCAGTTTACTGGCAAAACCTGCATCTCTTTTTCCAGACCTTTCTGCCATGCCCCAAACGGCGGGCGCATAAACGACACCGGCTCACCGGTAATTGCAGAAATTTTTTCGTTGGTCATCCGAATCTCTTCCATCGCCTTTTCATCTGACAGTTTTGTCATCTCTACATGATGAAACGTATGATTTCCAACGATATGTCCATTTTCGTACATTTCCTTTACAACAGTCTCATTTCCGTCTATATTGGATCCGATCAGAAAAAATGTTGCCAAAACCTCCCTCTCTTTTAGTCCTTCCAAAAGTTTCGGCGTCCATACCGGATGCGGACCATCATCAAATGTAATCGCTATCTTTGGCTTCTCCACTCCCGCCGTAATAGCTCCATCAGCCTCCTCAGCCTCCCGACCACTTCCCGCCTTCAAAATCAGGCATACCAAATATAACATCCCAAGAAATTGCAGTATAGATTTTCTATGCAAACCACTTTCCCTCCCCCTCTTGCTCATATCATATATATGAATCACAATAAAAAAGAATGTGTCCCCGCTCCATGTCATACACATTCTGACATTTCCTTGAAACACACTCTTTCTTTTTGGACTTCCAGCAGACATTTTTTGTCCTGTTTCTTCTATCTATCTTTCCGGGCACGCTGTGTCCTGTTTTCACTTTTCTTGGAAGGATTCTGTGCCTTCTTTTTATTTTTCTTTGAAGGATTCTGCGCCTTGCTTTTATTCTTCTTTCGGATACTGTAACCAAATGTCCCCAGTTCTCTCCCGGTTTCTAAATAGGAACCATGCGAATACGCAAGAAGTTCTGCCTGATTCAGTTCAAACTTCCCACCTGCAGACATATAAGTTCCATCGACCTGTACCGCCTCCACCGTCGCAAGAAACATATGATGAGATCCAAGTTCCTTTACCTCTGTTACTTTACACTCGATATTGACAGGGCTTTCCACGATTGTCGGTGCATAGCGAAGTTTTTCCGCTTTTCCTCTTGTAAGCCGAGTCTCTTTCCACTTATCCACATCCCTGCCGGATTTTACTCCACAATAATCTGTCGCATGCACAAGATCTTTTGTCGTCAGATTGATCACAAACTCTCCTGAGCTGCGAATCATTTCATAGGAATAGCGTTCTGGTCTCACAGAAATATATGCCATCGCTGGATTCGTACAGATTGTCCCTGTCCATGCAACTGTGATAATATTGGTATTGCCATCGGCATCCCCGACACTCACCATCACTGCCGGCAGTGGATAGATCATATTTCCCGGTTTCCATAATTGTTTCTCCATATCCTGTCCCTTCTATTGCTGCAACGCAATTACGAAATTCGGAATTAACTGTTTCTTTCTGGAAACAACTCCCTTTAAGATAATGTCTTCCGTATCTTCTCTCAAATCAAACGCATCAAATACCTGCTCCCTTGCACCTGCACCGTCACACAAAAGCTCTGTGGACTCTTCAATAATATTCGTTAACATAAAGAAAATGCGATCCAATCCCTGACTGTACATTGCCTCCTTCAGATAAGGAATCAACTTTTCCTTGATGTCATGCAGTTCATCTTTGTTCATTGAATTGATCTGCCCAACACCGAACTCCACATCTCCAATATTAAATTTCTTAAAGTCCTGGAAACATATTTCCTCCGCAGTCTTATTCTTCAGATTGCTTCCCGCATTAAACATCTCTCTTGCAAGGCTCTCAATATCAATATCTGCGATCTTCGCAAGTGACTCTGCCGCTCTTCGATCCACATCAGTGCACGTAGGCGAACGGAACATCAGTGTATCGGAAATAATTGCAGAACACAGAAGGGATGCGATCATCCTGTCGATCATAACCCCCTGTTCCTCATACATCTGATAAACAATCGTTGCAGTACATCCAACCGGCTGGTTTCTGAAATATACCGGTCCGATCGTCTCAATGCTTCCAAGTCTGTGATGATCTATGATTTCCTGGATATCTGCCTCTTCGATTCCATCCACAGCCTGAGATTTTTCATTGTGATCCACTAAAATCAGCTGTTTTTTTCTTGCATCGATCAAAAGCCTTCTCGAAATCAATCCGACAAATCTTCCTTTTCTGTCTACAACCGGGAAATCACGGAATCTCTTCTTTGTCATCACATCTTTGATATCTTCCACATAATCACTCATCTTAAATGTCGTCAGATTTTCCTTACTCATAAAATGCTTTACCGGAATACTCTGATTAATCAATCTGGCTACAGTAAATGTATCATGCGGCGTACTGATCACAACACACTGTCTTTCTTCTGCCAGCTTTTTAATCGTCTTTGACACTTCCGATCCCTGGCAGACAACAATACAGCTTGCCTCCATCTCAAGAGCACACAGCTGTGATTCATAACGATTTCCCAAAACTACCAAGTCATCTTTCTCAATAAAGTTCTCGAGAAGTTCCGGGCTGGATGCTGCGATCACAACCTTCCCTTTCACAAAATATCCATGTTCATTTCCTGTCACAATCGTACCATCTAAAGTCTGGACGATATTTCGATACTGCGTACGCGCTTTCGCAAGAATATGACTGTCATACACATCCATATAAGAAGTCGCAATATCTCCGATCGTGATCAGACCTTCTAACATATTCTCCTTTGTGATCGGCATCGTCTTCGTATTCGATTCCTTCATCTGCCGCCACGCTTCTTTGATCGACACATGACCTTCAATTCCTGATACCCTGCTAATATCGAGATCCTTAACTTGAATCTGCACGTTCGACAGAAGTCCCGGTTCTTCTACTCCAAATCTGTCTAAAATATACTGTGTCTCTTCATTAACCTGGCCGGCTCTTTTTGCAACATATTCCTGGCCGGTTACTTTCCTCTTCAAATTTGCATAAGCAAGTGCAGAACAGATAGAGTCCGTATCCGGATTCTTATGCCCTACAACATACACTTTTCTATTCTTCTTCTTTTCTGATGTCATAATCCAATCCCTCATCAACAATTCATTTATACTATATAGTAAGCCATTTTTTCTTCTGTTCGTCAACCTTATTTTTTCATGGAATTGTTTTTTTTGCATACAGCCTGTTATTTTTTTACCAAAATTTTTCTTTTCTGTTTTTCCGAAAGAATCTATGCTATAATAGAAGAAAATTATGAAAATTGAGGTGTAGAGCATGAGTGAAGAACAATTTACAACAGAAACTATGGCTGACTACGAAGGACAATTTGACAATGCAGATCCATGGCATATCGTTTCAAAATATATGGAACAACAGACCGATCTTCCAGTCAAAATTGAAGGGATCGTAAATGGAGGGGCTATCGCCTATATCGAAGGACTCCGTGGATTTATCCCTGCCTCCAAGCTTTCTCTCTCCTATATCGAAGATCTTGAGACTTATCTGCTCAAAGAGATTAAGGTTCGTGTCATTGATATCGATCCTGCTGAGAACCGCCTCGTTCTCTCTGCCCGCGAGATTTTAAAAGAAGAGCAGGCTGCAGAGCGCGCAAAAAAGGTCCAGGAGATTCCTGTCGGAAGTATCCTCTCCGGAACAGTGGACTCTCTCCAGTCTTACGGCGCATTTATTCTCTTAGAAAACGGACTGTCTGGTCTGGTGCATGTATCACAGATTTGTGAAAAAAGAATCAAATCTCCGGCAGACGTTCTCAAAACAGGGGAAGAAGTTCAAGTGAAAGTAATCGGAATCAAAGATGGTAAGATCAGTCTCAGTATGAAGGCATTGTCAGAAGAACCAGAAGAGGAAGAAGAAGCGGTCGAGATCCCAAAATCAGAGGAAATCGGAACAAATCTTGGCGATTTGTTTAAAAACATTCAATTATAATCCCTTTCTAAGTAAGATAAAGAAAGTGCTGTCAGCAATGGTACTCTGTTTTCATAAAACAGCTCCCATTCTGACAGCACTTTCTTTTTATGACACTGTATTGTCTCTCACAATTCTTCATATTATATATGCACAGTGCACCTCTTTTTCAACTCATGCTACGATGCCATGACTTTTTCACTCTCAAATGCCTTCACGATCACACCAGTCAGAATTACTCCCATCCCAAATGTCATCAACAGTGTGATCACATAATGTAGTATCGTCACTTCCTGTGTCAAAATCTCTTTTAATACAACTGAACTGTTATAAACTGGAATCCAGTAAGAACTTTCTGGCGTATTTCCAAATGAAAACATCGTTGACAGTCCGATAACAAGAATCAACATGTACATCGGCATAATATAGCTGCTTGCCTCTTTCATTGATTTTGCAAAAACAGATACCAAAGCAATTAATGTAGAGTATAAGAAAGATAATGCGATCAACAGCGCGCCTAACATGATGATCTGTTTCACATCCATGCTGATCTTGAATCCATCTCCGATATTGCCTCCCATCGTCTTTGCCATGATCGGCATGCAGGCAACCATCGCCGCCACATAAATGACTGAAGAAATTCCTGTCAGTGCCATCAGTGCAAATACCTTCCCGAGCACAATCGAACTTCGCTTCACCGGTGTCACAAGCAGGCTCGCCATCGTTCCCCGCTCTTTCTCCCCTGTGATCATGTCAACTCCAAGTCCCATAGCACCTGCAAACAGCAAGATGGTAATAAAATACGGAAGCATCATGCCAAGTACTTTGCCGTTTACTTTATCTTCATCTTTAATCTGGATTGCTTCGCTTTCTCTATCTACCTTAAAAATCTCAATCTGCTCCAGATTTCCGACTCTCTGTCCCAAAAGTACCTGTCTGTACGTCTCCAGTAATGTCCCTCCAACTGTATCGAATGCTTCTTTGGAATAGTCTTCACCTGGATTATAATATGGAAGAATCTCCGGGATCTCATCTCCCGTCTGATATTCTGCAATCTTATGATCCATATTTTCCGGGAAAGAAAGAAGTAAATCTACATCTCCTTTCAGAATCTTCTCTTTTACTTTCTCTACCTCCCCTTCTTTGACAGGTTTCACCTTAACCTCTGCCGCCTCGCAAAACTGTTGAAAGCTTTCCGGTTCATTTTCCACATAGACAATCGGGGGATGTCCTTCTATATTTGACAACATCCGTTTCTGAAATGTTCCGGTGACCATCAAAATTCCAATCATAATCGCCACCGGCAGAATAAATACCGAAAACACCATTTTTTTATCCCGAAAGATACGTGCCATTTCTTTTTGAAAAATCTGTTTGATTCCATTCATCTTTTATTCCCTCCTCAACTTATAAAACTCAAAAAATGCATCTTCCAGATCCTGCGCATTCGTCTGTTGAAGAAGTTCTTCCAGCGTTCCTTCCGCAACCTTCGTCCCATCGATAACAATTCCTATGCGGTCACAGAGTTTTTCCGCTTCCGACATAATATGTGTCGACACAATCACCAGTTTCCCTTCGTCTCTCAGCTTTCTCAAATAGTCTGTAACATTTCTCGCTGTGATAATATCAAGCCCATTGGTCGGCTCATCAAAGATCACCACTTCTGGATCGTGTACAAGGCTAACTGCGATTGCTGCTTTCTGCTTCATACCCGTGGAAAGTTCTTTGATCTGTTTATGTGCAAAATCTTTGATTTCAAAATACTCAAACAACTCTTCTTTTCTTTTTTTCAGGTTTTCCTCCGGAACATTGTGAAGTCTTCCGAAAAAGTCAAACAGATAATCTGTTGTGAACTGCGGATCGAGCTTGATATCACTTGTAAGAAATCCAATCTTTTTGCGGACTTCCTCCGGCTCTTCCTGCACTTCATGTCCTGACACATAAATCTCACCCTTTGTCGGTTTGAGGATTGTCGCAATGCAGCGAAGCGTCGTTGTCTTTCCTGCCCCATTCGGTCCAAGCAATCCGTAGATTTCCCCCTTCTTTGCTCGCAGGCTCACATCATCGACTGCAACTTTCCGGCTGCTCTTTGTCTTTGATTCTTTCATCTGCTTCTTATTCAGCTTATAGATCTTCGTAAGATTTTTAATCTCTATCATCTCTCACCCTCCATATCTTATACACATTCATCGGCATCTTTTTGTACTAATATATTAGTACAATACTATATGGTGGGTGCTTTGTCAATTGTTTTTTCTACCTCTTTCGATCTCGCTTTCTGTAATAAATCAATCCAAGTAACAGAGAAGCTCCAAGCAACGCCGCAATGAGCTTTGCGACTGTCGCTGTATCTCCGGTTTTTGGTGTATCCTTCTTTCCTGTACTCTCCTCTGGAAGCTTCTCTTTCTCTGATTTCCTATTATAAAGTGTAATCTTTTGCACTTCTTTTCTAGGTTCCACACGAAACTTCATTTTTTCTGCCTTCTGATATCCGAATGGTGCCTCTGCTTCTACCAGTACATATTCTCCCTCCGGCAACTTTTCAATCTGTTTTGGTTCTTTTTCTGTTTTCCATTTTTCGACAATTACCTTTCCCTGTAAATCTTCAATCTGAAGTACGGCGCCCTCTACCGGTTTTTTTGTATCCGCATCCAGTTTTTCCACTTCTATATTGGTATGTTCATTTTCTAGTTTCAGGCAAAGTCTTTGCTTCCCTTCGCTGTATCCCTCTTCATCTACTGTAAATTCAGTAATCTGCTCGGACAGAATATACCCCGGAAGTGTCTCTTTCTCCTGAATGCAATATGTGCCAGGCTTTAGATATTCCAAAAGAATCTTTCCATCCTGATCTGTCACATACATTTTCTTTTCAAACTTCGGCAGTTTCTCGTCCTCCTTCTTCCAAACCGAAAACGAAACTCCTTCCAGTGGTTTTCCGCTCTTTTTGTCTGTCTTAACAAGTTCTGTCGTCACTGGCACATTCGCAACTGTCAGCTCCTCTGTCACAATTTCTGTCACTTGATCTTTGTATTTTAATTCAACTTCATACTCCTTTTTCAGACGGACATATCCTTCCGGCTGTTTTTTCTCCTTTACAACATACTTCCCGAGATACAGATTTTGGGAACATCCCCCTTTTTCCGAAACTTCCACCGTATCAACCAGTTCTCCTTTTTCTGCATGTACTGTCTGGTCAGCTGTCACAATATCTTCTGCAGCAAAGATTTCAAAGACAGCTCCTGAAAGAGTCTCCTTCGTTTTTTGATCTATTTTCTGAAGCACAATCTTTCCTTTTGCACTTCGGTTGCTGTAACGAATCACCTGTGCCTCCGCCCACGTTGCTCCTTCTTTCACTTCAAACGGAAGTAATTCCCCCTTCAGATATCCCTCCGGCGCTTTTACTTCCTCTAAATAATACTGTCCCTTTTTCAATTTCTGTGGAAAAGTAAATTGTCCTTTCTTATCTGTCTTAAAAATAGAAGTCTTCATATGCTCTGGATAATACACTTCCATTTCAATTGGTTTTTTTCTGCTGTCCAGCAGCCTAAATTCCACTCCTGCTGCCTGAATCTGCTTCCCAGTCTCCTGATCCACTTTTACAACGGTGATCGGAGATGTGATCAGTTTATCTTCCTTGTAAATTCCTCGCAGCACTACCTTTTCCTCCTTGATCGTAATTTCAAATGGTCTGACCGGACGATACCCCTCTGGTGTCTTCGTTTCTTTCACAACATAAGTCCCGAAAATCAACCTTCCCCTTGGATATTCTTTAGATACTGTAGTCGCAAACCCACGCTCATCTGTCACCAGCTTTATAACTTCTTTTCCACTTGTTTTTTCATAGACAGTAAATTCTGCGCCTGCAAGTCCCTGAAGGGTATCTTCATCCTCATTTTCATTTTCTGCTAATTTCATAATCTCAAAATCCCCGCGGATGATTTCCTCCTTCGAAGAAACCGATTGATAAAAAATTTCTGCTGTCTCTTCTCCCGGCAACAGCTCTACTTGATAGATCGTCGGATCGATATTGTATCCTTCCGGCGCCTTCGTCTCCTTCACCTGATACTTTCCGGTTAAAAGTGGTTTGCTTTCTGCCTTGCCCTCATCATCCGTGACAAGCGTCTGAAAAACTGTACCTTCTTTGCTGCTCACCGTGTATTCTGCACCTTTTAAAGATGCATATGGGGACTTTTTCTCCTGCTCTGCCTCCTTGTCTGCTTTCTGAAGACGAATGATCCCTTTCTGCGGCTTTTCCTCAGATACAACGACAATTTCCACTTCCTGCAGTTGCACACTTTGATCAATCGCAACTGTATAACCAAATGGCGCCTTGACTTCCCGTATCGTGTAAATCCCATAGGGGAGCAGCTTTGAAACCGCCTCTCCCTTTTTGTCTGTCGTAAGAGTATCCTGCTTCTTACCGTTCCTGTCGAAAATTTCATAGACCGCCCCCTCAAAAGATCCCTCCCCCTGAGGTTTTCCCTGCTGTGTCTCTGCGTCAATTTTCTTCAATCTGATTTTTCCTGTAGGAACCCACTGCACATTGAGCTGAACTGGTGCTGTCGGTGTCACTGCATAGCTGCCTACTCCCATAATCTGAGTATCTTCTCCGGTTCCGATGATCAAGGAGCGCCATTCATTGGTAATACTTCCGTAAATTTCCCCGCTCTGATAGGTTTCTTTCATATCTATCGGTGCTCTCAAATAAAACTGTTCGCCTCCGGAAATATGACCGATTCCAGTCTCTTCCGTCCCTCTGCTTTCATTTACAAGCACCATTTTTTCCCGCAGAGGAAGCGCAATCTCATTTTCCGGATCTCCTGACAGAACCAGACTTTCTGTGCGCTGTCCTTCACTGTCTATATAGGCCGTCACATCAGAATCCGAAAAAGATAATGCCGCCTCCGGCACTTTCAACCCTTTGATGTGCTCTAATTTCCATTGAAAATCTTTCTTTAAGTCTTCATAAAATACTTCGTTTTCCAGACCTGTTCCGTGAAACGCGGCATCAAAATCATAATCTGCAAAAATCCATGAGAGGAACATGTGGGAATATGCATAGCGCTCATCCCACGACACAACTCCAGATATTTCCGGATCCGGAATCTGCCAGAATCCTTCTCCTACAACCGCTTCCCCCGGCTGCCCCGTTGAAAAATAAATGGCTTTTGCAAGCACTTCATTGTTTTGCAGAACTTCTCCTGCATAAATCCCATCTGCCGGCGTCTCCTTTGCTGGCTGCAGACAATATCCTACATTGCCATTGATATAAAATAAATTTGTAGAATACTGATGATAATAAATCTCTCTTCCTGTTTCAATCGTTACTTGCTCCGTCTGTGCTTTTGCCTCCTTCGGAAAACACAGGGCAGTACAAAAAAGCATTGCCGCAATACATAGCAACACCATCTGTCTTCCTTTTCTCATAAATGATTCCTTTCTCTTTTCAAATTTTCTTCCAATCACTCTGTCTAAAATAGAATCGTACAAAAACTCTATCCATCCGTCGATTCTATCTGTTTCCAACAAGCATAGGCATCACACTTCTTTCATCATCAAATTAAAAACATACTGGAATAACTGGCAGAACTGCCTGATCCATGTAAAAAGGGAAAGAATCTCCCTTAGAATTACTCTTTCAGTGTAACATATCTATTCCGAAAGTCAATATCCACTTCAACAAAAAAACAATCTATGGCAGCTATCATTTTCTTCGACTACCGCCATAGATTGTTTTCATTTCTCTCTCATCTGTCGTTTTCGCTATCTGTCTCTTTTCTGGAATCCCCGCCGAAAATCAATTCAATCTTTGTCCCTTTGCCTAGATTACTGCTGATCTGAATCTTTGCATCGTGGAGAAGCGCACCGTGTTTTACGATAGAAAGTCCAAGTCCAGTTCCTCCGTTTTCCCGGGAGTGACTCTTATCCACCCGATAAAACCGCTCAAAAACACGTTCTTTTTCTTCCTCTGGAATACCAATTCCAGTGTCTTCCACAATGACTTTTGGGCCTTCCAGTGTATTTCCTGTCCACACACTGACTTTTCCGCCTTTGACATTATACTTTACTGCATTTTCACAGAGATTATAGATCATCTCATCAAGGATCTGACGGATTCCATTATAGGAAACATGCTCTCCTGACACTTCAAATCGTACGCTCTTCTTTTCCGCCTGCGGAGCAAGCCTTGTGCATATCTCTCTTACAAGCAGATAGAGATCTACCTCTTGCTTCTCCAGCTCAATGCTCTTCTCATCTAACTTGGAAATCTTGATAATGTCTTCCACAAGTGTGATCAGACGGCTCGCCTCATTGTAAATCCGCTCTGAAAATCCCTTCATATCTTCCGGCCGCACCAGCCCATTTTTCATAATCTCCGCATATCCTGAAATAGATGTCAACGGCGTCTTCAATTCATGGGAAACATTTGCAGAAAATTCTTTCCGCATCTCAGCCGCCTTTTCCTTTTCCCGGTTCTGCACATCGATTCCCTGCAAAAGTGGTGTCAATTCTTCATACACATCATTGTCGAGCGGATGTTCCAGATCCAAATGATTGATTGGATCGATCAGACGCTTTGTCTGCCATTTTGCCAGCAGATAAGCTCCCGCCACCATCAAAAGAAAGATCCCAATGATGTATGGAAGAAGCTTCCGAATTGTCGGAAGCACATTATCAATAGTCTGGGAGGCACGAAGAACCGTCCCATCCTGCAGTCGGATCGCATAATAAAACGTCTTTTGTCCAAGTGTATCGGACGTTCTTACTGCTTCCCCTCTCCCGTTTTCCATCGCTCCTTTGATTTCTTTTCGGTTTTTATGATTTTCTAACGTCGTATCGTCTTGTACAGAGTCATAGAATACTGTACCATCCTGCCCGACTAGTGTAAGCCTGGTGCTTTTTTGCACATTGTCCATGACATTCAGATATTCTTCTCCAGCAATATCGACTGCCGCCTGAATATATTCCGCCTCCTGCCTGAGTTCTGCGGTTTTATTCATAACTGTCTGCTGATAAACTGCCGCAACGGTCAGGATTCCCGAGATTAAAAGTGCAAGAAACGCAACTAGACACATGCTTCTTTGTATCTTACGTCTCATCCTGTCCTCCCATCCGATATCCTACTCCACGCACAGTCTCAATCAAATCTCCTGCACTCTTTAACTTCTGTCTAAGTGTACGGATATGAACATCGATCGTCCTTGTCTCCCCATCAAAATCATATCCCCATACTTCCTCCAAAAGTCTGTCTCTTGACAACACAATATTTTTATTTCGGATCAGAAGCTCCAAAAGTTCAAATTCCTTCAACGTCAATGTGACAGGGATTCCATCCACTCTCACTTCATGTTTTTTCTGATCCAGCATAAGATTTCTGATCTCATACTGTGTGCTTTTCTCTTCCCGCTTCGTCCTTCTTAACACCGCTTTCACGCGCGAGATCAGCTCCATCATCCCAAACGGCTTCGTCACATAGTCATCTGCGCCGCTGTCCAACCCGATCACTTTGTCATACTCTGCCCCTTTTGCTGTAACCATGATCACCGGGATATCCTTCGTCTTTGCTGAACTTTTGAGCTTCTTCAAAAGGGAAATCCCGTCCTCTCCCGGAAGCATGATATCAAGCAGAACAAGCTCTGGCGTCTCAAATGCCAAAGCTTTCATAAATGCAGTCCCATCTGGAAATCCACAGGCTTTCATACCTGTGGACTCCAGTGTATATACGACCAATTCCCGGATGTTACTGTCGTCTTCCACGCAATAAATCATCTTCGTTCTCTCCTTTATCTATCTCTCCACAAGCTGTCCGTCTTTGTGCACGCCTGTGATAGAGAATTCTACCCATTCTGCAATATTTGTTGCATGGTCTCCAATACGCTCGAGATACTTCGTGATCATAATCAAATCAATCGCTTTCTCGCCCTGCTTTCCGCCATCCTTCAAAATCAATTCTACCAGTTTCGCCTTTACAAGTTCAAACATTCTGTCCACTTCATCATCGGCAAGCATGACCTTCTGCGCCATCTCCAAATCTTTATTGACATAGGCAAGGATACTGTCATGAACCATCTTGCTCGTTGCTTCTGCCATCGTCCCGATTACCGAAATGTCTCTCGCTTCTGACATTCCAGCAGAAATGATAATCTCCGCGATATCCGATGTCTGATCTCCGATCCGCTCCATATCTGTGATCATTTTCAGCGCCGCAGAAATCTGGCGCAGATCTCTTGCCACCGGCTGCTGCTGAAGCAGAAGTTTTAAACACAGTCTCTCGATATCTTTCTCAATCTGATCAATCTCTTCATCTTCGCTCATGACGAGCTTTGCAAGTTCCAAATCTCCATTTCTCAGAGCCTTTGTCGCATTTGCAATTGCTTTCTCACAAAGGCTTCCCATAAAAATAAGCTGTTCACTGAGTCTTTCCAGCTGCATATCAAACTTATTGCGCATCTCTTATCCAAACCTCCCTGTAATATAATCTTCCGTTCTCTTATCTGACGGAATCGAGAACAATTTTTCTGTATTGTTATATTCAATCATCTCACCAAGAAGGAAAAACGCGGTATTGTCCGACACGCGCACTGCCTGTTGCATATTGTGTGTAACCATGACAATAGTATAGTCTTTTTTTAGTTCCATGGCAAGGTCCTCAATCTTCGATGTTGAGATTGGATCCAATGCAGATGTCGGCTCATCCATCAAAAGCACTTCTGGCTGCACTGCAAGCGCTCTTGCAATACAAAGTCTCTGCTGCTGTCCGCCGGACATTCCAAGTGCACTTTTCTTCAAACGGTCCTTTGTTTCCTCCCAAATTGCTGCCTGCCGAAGTGATTTTTCCACAATATCATCTAACTTTGCCTTAGAATGGATCCCATGTGTACGCGGTCCAAATGCAATGTTGTCATAAATACTCATTGGAAATGGATTTGGCTTTTGAAATACCATTCCGACACGTTTTCTGAGAAGATTCACATCCATCCTTCCATAAATGTCCTCTTGATCCAGTAAAATCTGTCCGTCGATCCGACATCCTTCCACAAGATCATTCATCCGGTTGATCGACTTTAACAAAGTAGATTTTCCACATCCGCTCGGCCCAATAAATGCAGTGATCTTGTTTGCCTCGATTTCCATATTAATATTTTTCAGCGCCTTAAAGTCGCCATAATATAAATCTAGGTTCTTTACACTAATTTTCCCCATTTCCATTTCCTTTCGTAATCTTTTTCGCAATATATCCGGACAGGCAATTAATTCCGACAACAAGTACAAGAAGTACGACCGCCGTCGCATAAGCCTGATCCATGTAAAGTCCTTCACTGGACAGATTGTACATATGTACGGCAAGAGTTCGCCCAGATCCCATCACACTTTTCGGCACTGCCGGAACAGTTCCCGCTGTATAGATCAGCGCTGCCGTTTCCCCAACAATTCTTCCGACCGCCAGAATTACACCTGCAAGAATTCCCGGTACTGCCGATGGCAGAACTACACAAAAAACTGTCCGAAGTTTTCCTGCTCCTAACCCAAAGCTTCCCTCACGGAAACTGTCTGGAACTGATTTTAATGCTTCCTCTGTCGTTCGGATGATCAGTGGAAGAATCATGATTGCCAATGTAAATGCCCCCGCAAGTAGAGAATATCCCCAGCCGAGTGTTGTTACGAAGAACAACAATCCGAATAATCCATAAACAATCGACGGGATTCCCGATCACGTTTCCGTCGTAAGTCGGATGATTTCCACAAATTTGTTTCCTCTCTTTGCATATTCTACAAGAAAGATTGCGGCAAAAATCCCAAGCGGTACTGCAATTACAAGCGATAACGCAGTCATTCCGATTGTATTTAACAGTGCCGGCATCAAAGATGCATTTTCTGAAGTATATTTTAATGCAAACAGATTTGGTGTCAGATGCGGAAGTCCTTTGATCAAAATGTATGCAATCAAAAATAAGAGGACTGCAAAAGTTGCCACTGCTGACAACATCACAAGGAGCATCAAGATCAACGATCCAGGTCTCCGTCTGTAAGCACGAAGTTTTTGTCCAATTGTCTGCTTATTCATGTTGTGCCCTCCTGTTCAACAATGATACGGAAAGATTGATCAGCAGGATAAAGACAAATAAAACAACGGCGGTTGCAATCAGTGCCTCTCTGTGAAGTCCTGCTGCATATCCCATCTCCAGCACAATATTTGCGGTAAGAGTACGGACACCTCTCACAATCCCCGCAGGCATTCTTGCCTGATTTCCTGCTACCATGATCACTGCCATCGTCTCTCCGATCGCACGTCCGATCCCCAGTACAATTCCTGCTACAACACCTGATTTTGCTGCCGGGAGAACAACCGAAAAGATACTTCGCTCATGTGTCGCCCCCAGTGCAAGTGCACCCTCATAATAATGCGCCGGCACAGAACGGATCGCTGACTCTGTGACACCGATGATCGTCGGAAGAATCATCATTCCAAGTAAGATAGATGCAGTCAGAATGCTGCTTCCATTTCCACCCCAGTGAAATTTCTGGCAGATGTCTCTGATCAATGGCACAAGTACGACCAATCCAAAAAATCCATATACAACGGACGGGATTCCTGCCAAAAGTTCGGTAGCACCTTTCAGCACCGGATAGATTTTCTTTGGACAATATTTTGCCATAAATACCGATGTCAGAATTCCGATCGGAACTCCTAAAATAATTGCTCCCGCAGTGACATAGATACTTCCCATGATCATCGGGAGGATTCCGAAGATTTCATTGGTCGGCTTCCATCTCTCTCCGGTCAAAAATTCCATAAATCCAATTTCCTTCATTGCAGGAATTCCATTTGCGAATAAAAATACACAAATGAGAGCCACCGCCAGCACCGAAGTACAGGCGGCGATGAAAAACACTCCCTGCATGAACTTTTCTTTCCATGCTTTCATATTGTTTTTTTCCCTCTTATCCATCTTTCTCAGGCTGTTTTGCAAGCAATTCCTGAATTAGTTTAACTCATCCCAAGCAAGCACTTCACCTGTATAGATTTCTTTTATCTGATCACTTGTGAGCTCATCCATCGGATTTGCTTTATTTACGATTACTGCAATTCCATCTGTCGCGATCACAGTTGCTTTTAACTGCTCTTTCTCTTCATCCTTCAACTCTCTGGACGCCATTCCAATATCACAGATTCCATCGATTGCAGAAGTCATACCTGTTGTGGAATCACTTGTCTGAATCTCAATCTCTGCACTTGTGTTCACTTTTAAATAAGCTTCTTTTAACTTCTCCATCACCGGTGAAATAGAAGAAGATCCTGCGATAACAATCTTTCCTTCTGGCTTGCTGCCCGCATATGGCTTCACATCGTCAAGAGAAATATATCCATTATCAGATACGATTTCCTGTCCCTCTTCACTCAGAATGTAATCGATGAAATCTTGTGTCACTTCGCTTACTTCTTCCTTTGTAGCAATGTTAAATGGTCTTGCCACTTTGTAGGAACCATCTTTGATATTGTCTTCTGTCGCTTCCGCTCCATCTACTTTCACAGCTTTTACACTGTCATCAAGAGATCCCAGAGAAATATAACCGATCGCATACTCATTGCCTGCTACTGTTGACATCATAACAGATGTACTGTTTGTAATATTTGCCTCTTCTGTTGTATTGTCTATTTTATTTCCTTCATCGTCTTTCTCTTCAATTCCCAGCAGCTCGATGAATGCTCCTCTTGTTCCTGAACCATCTTCTCTTGATGTCACGGAAATATCATTTGCAGAGTCAAATGAAGCATCAGTTTCTCCACTTGCCTCCGTCTTTTCATTCGTTTCTGCTTTTCCTTCTTCTTCACTGCTTCCACAACCTGCTGCCATTGCTGCTGTCATAGATACCACTGCCATTACTGCTAAAAACTTTTTCATTTTCATACGATTTACTCTCCTTCAATCCGTCTTATTTTTCATTCTGCTTTCGTTTACAAGTGATACTATACTTGGCGATTGTTAAATTTAAAAACAGCCTTTTGTTAAATCTGTGTAAAATTATTTTACAAAAAAGAAGCATGTCTTTTTACGGACACGCTCCTCTCATCATATCAAAACATATTCTTTTTTGATTAAGAAAGTCTCTTTTCAAAGTTTCCGACTGCCTTCGCACCTTCTGTAAAGATCATAAATGCATTCGGATCGATCTCTGAGACAATTCTTGTAATCTCATTCTGTTCGTATTTCGAAATCATAACAACAAATACTTTGGAATCTTCCTTCGTGTAGGAACCTTTTCCTTCCCACTCCGTCACACCGCGGCGCATCTCATTCATGATCGCCTGATCAACCCCATCCTTCTTTGTAAAGATCATCACACTGAGACTAATGTTCTGCACATGCACCCGGTCACACGTCATTGCCATGACGGTCGCATAGATCAACGAGTAAACTGTAATTTCTATATCAAATATCATAAAACAGATTCCATACACGAAAATATTCATAAGAATACTTACTTTTCCAACACTGAATGACGGGTATTTCTTCGCACATACCATTCCCAGTGTATCCTGTCCTCCTCCGGAACTTCCCCCTCTCAGGATCATTCCTGTTCCGACACCAGCAACAAGCCCTCCGATAATACACGCCGTCAGATAGTCTTCAATGATCGGTGTATTGGGAATCGGAATAAATGTCATAAACAACGTCTCAATTGTTGTCGTGTAGACAGACAACCAGAAAAATCCCCTTCCAAGTACTTTCCATGCCATGAAAAACAACGGTACATTTAATAACCAGAAAATAATACCGTCAAGATTGATCCCGCTAAGCGCAGCAATCTTCAGATAGTCTACAAGAAATGTACGGATCAACTGAGCAATACCTAAGAAAGTTCCATTATATAAATGCAGGGGTAAAATAATAATATTAACGCCTGCAGCAAACAGAAGACTTCCAAATGTTGCCCAGAGAAGACGTACAGCCATTTTCTTGTTCTTCAATTTCTCCATTCCTTTTTTCCTCCTAACGTACTCTTAGAGCGTGCCGGGAAGTGCTCTGACGAACTCCTCTCTGACACGCTCTAAGTTATTTTATCATTTCCAGGAACGATTGCCAACTCCTATTTGCTATTCTTTTCAGATTCTATTACGATTCCTTCTCCCGCTCCGATTCCTGCAGGCACGCTTTGATTGCTTCATTGAGCGATAACATCTTCTCATCAAGCGCCGAGACCATATCCGCACATTCTCTTAAGTCTCTGCTGATATATTCCGGTGCGTTCCCTTCAAATTTATAATAAATCTTATGCTCAAGACTTGCCCAAAAATCCATCGCGATCGTACGGATCTGAATCTCAACCTTCGTATCGACAACACTGTCCGATAAAAAGATCGGTACGGAAACAAGCATATGATAACTCTTATATCCGCTCTCCTTCGGATTCTTGATATAGTCCTTGATCGACAGCACTTTCAAATCGCTTTGATTCCCGATCATACCTGCCAACCGATAAATATCTGATGTAAAAGAGCAGATCAGTCTGACCCCCGCAATGTCATTGACATACTTAACCATATTTTCAATGGATGTCTCATGTCCATAGCGCTTCAACTTCTTTACAATACTCTCCGGTGACTTGATTCTAGATTTAATATGCTCAATTGGATTATACTTGTGTACATGCTGAAACTCATCATTTAATATTTCCAGTTTCGTTCCTACTTCTTTCATTGCGGCATTGTACAAAAACATGACAGTCTTCCAACTATCCACATCCTCGTAATTTTTTACCACTGTTCTCATCACGTTCCTTCTCTCCTTGTATCCGAAAAATCATTTGATACAATTATTATAACATAGGATGATTTAATTGTCTTAAATTTCACAATTTTTTAATATTCTTTATACTTTTTCGTATGTTGTCCCATTTTCTCCATAGAAGAAAGATAAGCACACCCTGTCCTTTTCTTTACTCCTCAATAATATGAATTTCCAGATAGTCAAAGTCGATGGAATCCACAAAATTATCCTGATAAAATCTTGCCTTGTCATGTCTCTGAAATTCACTGATTGTATGATTCAGCCAAATTGGTTTACTCAGATCAAATTCGTAACAGATCTCATCTAATGCACGGAAAATTTTATGTGTCCTCGTATCTTCCTCCTCAATACAGATGACTGTATCGCGCACCATCCGGTTGTCTTTAAATATCTTTCCCCATAATCGAAACATCTCTTTCATCTCCTGCCATCAAAAACTGTTATAGTATCTGGATCTGACACATCTGCATCGTAGACAGCGCCGCCTCGTGGCTCTCCGGAGTTACTCCTGCACAGCAGCTTCGATCCACAACAATGTCAGTCTCCGGAAGACGTGCTTTTAGGAGAAGCGCATTTGACACAACACAAATATCTGTGCAGAGACCGACAAGCTCAATGGATTCATACCCTTGCTCGGCAACATAATCAGCCAGAGCAATGCTTCCAAAAGTCTCCTTGTCAAAAATTCTGTCAGCATAAGGCTTCAGGCAGTCTATAATCTCCCAGCCTTCTGTTTCTTTGACACAGTGGATAACCGGAAGCGATTTTCCCTCTTTTGTCTGAAGGTAATCTTCTCCGTGCGTATCTCTTGTGAAAAGAATTTCTGTCCCCATTTCCCGGGCAGCTTTTACTTTCTTCTCCACTGCTACTACGATTTCCTGTGCCTCTTTTGTTCCAAGACTTCCATCTACAAAATCATTTTGCATATCCACAACGATCAATGCCTTTTTCATATTCATTCCTCATTTCAATTTTTATTTTTTTCAGCCATTTTTCTTCCCTCTTATTTTGAGATAAACCGCTGGAAAATACAAGCCTTTTCTAATGGAAACAACAAATTTTGTACATACCTAAAAACAGAGAGGCTTTTTACACCTCTCTTCCAGTTTTTCTATTCGTTACGGATTGCCGCAAGCGGACTTAACCTCATAGCACGCAGCGCCGGGAAATATCCTGCTGCCATCCCGACCAAAATTGCAAATCCAAGGGAAGCCAGAATAAGCCAAATTGGAATATATGAAATGTCTCCTTCAAATCCCATCGCACTTCCCATGCTTCCGGCAATTGTATTGATTCCAAATGACAGGAGCATACTCAAAATATTTCCAATCACACCTCCCAAAAGCCCGATGAAACCTGCCTCGATCAGAAACATCTGTTTGATATTTTTCAGACTGCACCCAAGTACTTTGATGACACCGATCTCCTTAGTCCTCTCATAGATTGACATCATCATCGTATTGGCAATTCCAATTGCTGCTACAAGAAGTGATACTGCACCAATTCCTCCAAGTACAGCCTGAATGATCACAAACTGACTCTGCATGCTTTTTAAATATTCTGCATTGCTGTTCGCGGTATATCCCATTTCTCGGATTTTGGCTGACACTTCCTCCACATAATCAATATCATCTACCTGCACACAGGCGGACGAATATACAAATTCCTTATATGGCTTTCCAGACTTTGTTGTCGGCTGCCCGGGAATCGGCTTCGTTCCATACTCTTTTTTCAAAGAAGCAATCAGCGTATCCAGATCACAATATACATAATAAGAATGTGAATTATAGGTGTTTAAGTCTCCCTTCACCATCCCACTGGCATGGACAACATATTTTTTTGGCGCTTTTGCGCTTGCCTGGTTTCCTCCCTGCCCTTCATTCTTACCAAGTGACTGTTCCAAAGAACTTGTTCCATTCTGTTTGGAAGCCAAATATGCATCCGAATCTAAGATTAAGAACAAAGAATCCTTCATGTAATCGATTTCTGGCAGTTTTCCGGTTTCCCAATATCCTTTTCCTGTATTTTTTTCATAAAGCATCTCAGGAATCAAATTACCGATGATCAGCTCCAAATTGGATGTCTTTGTCTCTGGAAGACGACTCCCCTCTATCAGTGGAATATTTTGCTCCTCCAATGCTTCCGGACGCATTCCTCTCAAATCAATGTATCCCTCATAATTCCCTTTGAGAATCATCGCTGACATTGACAACACCGGAGACGCCATTTTCACATGTTCTATCTTGCTCAGCTCTTTGATGGCCTCATCTGTAATGTATTTTTCCGACTCCTGATCCTGATGCATCATATCACTGCTGACAATGACACCGCCTCCCCCATTATTCTTCCCAGTGACATCAATATTTGTAATCCCACCAGATTCCTCCACTTGCTTATACATGGATTTCTGCATGCCAAGTCCGAGTGAAATCATCACGACAATG
>OGIW01000495.1_pt1 | contig 32315 bp, 31 predicted proteins | sample 1571921 | NCBI WGS metagenome assembly OGIW01 (sample SAMEA2582112, study PRJEB24529) | metagenome | biome: Human gut stool | place: China | collected 2011 | reverse complement strand
TATAAGGCTTTGAGAGGATATGAGGAGATAAAATGGAGAAAATAAAGGTACTATTCATTTGCCACGGCAGGATATGTACACACCCTCGAAAAACCCAGTAAAATCAAGGAAAATCGACACTCGAACACCCTCAAGTACGCCATTTTGTACGCCAAATTTTTTGAAAATCCCTGATATGACGGTACTGTTTTGAACATGAAAAGTACCAAAAATCGCCGTGAAAAATCATAAAATCACGGAGGAAATCATCATGAAAGAACAGAAAAATTGTATACCGGTGGGAGACTACTTCATCCCGACAATCGAGTTAAAGCCAGTGGAAGATAAGGTTTTGAATAAGTATGGCAGGATGCGCAGAGCATATCTGCAGGAGCAGAAGCCGATGGTGTTTGATGATTTGGTGCTGACGGAGCAGCTGTTTCCGCATCTGTATGAAGTGCAGGAGATAGCAGAGAAAAGAGTGGAAGTGATCATGGCAGGACTGCTTGAAAAGAATACGGCATCGGATAAGGAAATGGATGCTATGGCTTGGGTAGGGCATATGAATATGCTGAAAGCAATGGCGGAGGAAGTAGTAGTTAGAGAAGTGATTTATACATAATGTGAAATGGAGCCAGCTCGGAAACGGGCTGGTTTCTTTATCGGCAAAAATGTTGGTAAATCTTAAAACGAGGTTTTGGTGTCAAAAACCGGGCGAAAATCGGCAAAAATATGCTTTGTAAAAAGGATTTTTGATTTACAAGAGCATTTTGTAATTCAAAAGGAAGAAAAACGCATGATTATATATAAAAATGTGATTCGTATCACACTATTATATATTTTCGGGTAATGTTGTAGATAATAAAAAATACCGAAAACGGCAAAAACAAGATGAAATACAAGGATAAAAGTTTGATATATTGCCGATAATGTGGTATACTATATCGTAGTAAAGTGTAAATTCAGATTTGATTTATAATGGAGGAGAGCAGATGCGATACCTTTCAGTTACTGAAATAGCAAAAAAATGGGATGTGTCAGAACGCAGCGTAAGAAATTACTGTGCCCACGGACGAGTACACGGAGCGTTTCTTACCGGCAAGACTTGGAATATCCCTGAAAATGCGGAAAAGCCGGTGCGTTCAAACAAAAAGAAAGAGCTGCCAATTACATTACTGGATGTTTTGCAGGAACAGAAAGCAAGTAAGTATTCCGGCGGTATTTACCATAAGACACAGATTGATTTAACATACAATTCTAATCATATTGAAGGCAGTCGTCTAACCCACGATCAGACCAGATACATCTTTGAAACCAATACCATTGGCGTAGAAAAAGAAGTGCTGAATGTGGACGATGTGATTGAGACAGCAAATCACTTCCGTTGTATTGATATGATTATTGATAACGCAAAGGTAACACTGACAGAGAAGTTTATCAAAGAACTTCATCTGATCTTGAAGAATGGAACCAGTGATTCCAGAAAAGATTGGTTTGCTGTTGGCGATTATAAAAAGATGCCTAATGAAGTTGGCGGCATGGATACTGCACTTCCCGAAGAAGTTGCCGATAAAATGAAAGCATTGCTGACAGAGTACAACGGAAAAGAAGAAAAGACCTTTGAAGATATTCTGGATTTCCATGTGAAGTTTGAGCGAATCCATCCGTTCCAGGATGGCAACGGTCGAGTGGGCAGATTGATTATGTTCAAAGAGTGTCTGAAATATAATATCGTTCCGTTCATTATTGAGGATAACCTGAAACTGTATTATTATCGTGGCTTAAAAGAATGGAACAACGAAAAAGGATTCCTGACAGATACCTGTCTGACAGCACAGGATAAATACAAAGCATATTTGGATTATTTCAGAATCAAGTATTAACAATAAATTAAATTGTACAAATAATTAATGTTGCAAGGGAGGAACCCCTATGACACCAGAAGAAAAAGCAAGGAAAATAATAGATGGAAAGTTAGAACAATCCGGATGGGTTATTCAAGATTTAGCCATGGTTAATCCTATGGCTTCATTAGGTGTTGCTGTTCGAGAATATCCAACAAGCACAGGGCCTGTGGATTATGCTTTGTTTGTAGAAGGAAAACCAGTTGGCGTTGTTGAAGCGAAGAAAGACGATGCCGGAGAGAACATCACAGTTGTAGAAGGCCAGTCAGGTAGATATGCAAACAGTAAGTTCAAGTATGTTAATGTGGATTACCATATCCGTTTTGCATACGAAGCAACAGGTGAATTGACTCGTTTTACGGATTATGATGATTTAAAATATCGTTCCAGAAAAGTATTTTCGTTCCACAGACCAGAAACATTGAAAAAGCTTTTAGAACAACCAGATACAATCAGGAACAATATGAAGAAATTCCCTGATTTTGATACAGAGGGTTTTAGAGATTGTCAGATTAAAGCGATTGAAAATTTGGACAAGTCTTTTGCTGAAAACAGACCAAAAGCATTGGTGCAGATGGCTACAGGTGCGGGTAAAACATTTACTGCAATAACAGCAGCCTATCGTTTGTTGAAATATGCAAAAGTAAACAGAATACTGTTTCTTGTAGATACAAAATCTTTGGGTGAACAGGCAGAAAGAGAATTTCTTGCATATATGCCTAATGATGATAATCGTTCTTTTTCCCAGATATACGGCGTTCGTAGACTGAAAAATTCTTACATACCAAATGATGTACAAATTTGCATCAGTACAATTCAGCGCATGTACTCTATTTTAAAAGGTGAGGAATTGGATGAGTCCACAGAAGAAGAGTCTATGTATGAACAGACATCTGCAGATACACAGCCGGTAAAAGAAGTGGTTTATAATAAAAAATATCCGCCTGAATTATTCGACTGTATTATTGTCGATGAATGTCACAGGTCTATTTATAATGTCTGGAGCCAGGTATTGGAATATTTTGATTCCTTTATTATTGGTCTGACAGCAACCCCGGATAAAAGAACTTTTGCATTCTTTAACCAGAATGTAGTAAGTGAGTATTCCCGTGAACAGGCTATTGTTGATGGTGTTAATGTTGGTGAAGATATTTTCCTGATTGAAACACAGGTAAGCAGAAATGGCGCACAAATCTTGAAGCAGATGATTGAATATCGAGACCGTTTAACTCGTGCAATGCGATGGAAACAAATGGATGAAGATGTTACATATACAACTTCAAGTCTTGACAGAGATGTTGTAAATCCAAGCCAGATTCGTACTGTTATTAAAACTTTCAAGGATAATCTGTTTACACAGTTATTCCCATATCGTAAAGAAGTTCCCAAGACCTTGATTTTTGCAAAAACAGACAGTCATGCAGATGACATTATCCAGGTAGTTCGTGAAGAATTTGGTGAAGGAAATGAGTTTTGTCAAAAAATTACTTGTCAGGCAGAAAAACCAGAAAGTGTTCTGGCATCCTTTAGAAATGATTATTATCCACGTGTCGCTGTAACCGTAGATATGATTGCGACAGGTACAGATGTAAAACCGATTGAATGTCTGATATTTATGCGAGATGTGCGTAGTAAAAACTACTTTGAACAGATGAAAGGTAGGGGAACACGTACTCTTAATAAAGATGATCTGCAGAAAGTTACTCCTTCTGCAACAGAGAATAAAGACCACTTTGTAATCGTGGATGCTGTTGGTGTTACAAAATCGAAGAAGACCGAAACAAGAACATTGGAACGCAAACCAACTGTAAGTATGAAAGAATTGATGCTGAATGTAGCGATGGGGTCTAAAGATGAAAATACTTTAATTTCATTGGCCAACCGTCTGATTCGCTTGAATAGCCAGATGTCACAAAAAGAAAGAAATGATTTTGCTGATAATGTAGGTGCATCAGCAGGGAATATTGCGCAGCATCTGTTGGATGCTTTCGATATTGATGTTCAGGCACAACGTGCTGGGATTGTTTTGGATAGTGACCTTGAGCCAACAGAAGAACAAAAGGCTTGTCTGGAACAGGCTAAAAATGAAATGATTAAAACGGCGGTAGAACCATTTTATAATCCGGAAGTTAGAAATTACATTGAGAATGCTCGCAGAAGTCACGACCAGATTATCGACAATGTAAATATTGATGAAGTTATAAATGTAGGTTACGATACTGATGTTCAGGCTGCTGCAGATAGAACAATAAATAGCTTTAAAGCGTTTATCGATGAAAACAAGGATGAGATTATTGCGCTTAGAATTATTTATGACCAGCGTTATAAAGATCGTCCTATGGCAATCGAGCGATTAAAAGCATTATATGAAAAACTAAAGGCCAAAGGTGTTACTGTAGAACGTCTGTGGGATTGTTATGCTATAAAGAAACCGGAAAAGGTGAAAAAAGGTACATTAGCAAAGCTTACAGATCTGATTTCTATCATTCGTTTTGAAATGGGTTATGCAGATAATCTTACACCTTTTGCAGACAAAGTAAACTATAACTTCATGCAATGGACTCTCAGACGAAATGCCGGTGCAGTTCATTTTACTGAAGAGCAGATGGAATGGTTGCGTATGATTAAAGACCATATTGCATCATCTTTGAGTATAGAACCAGAGGATTTGGATTTAAGCCCGTTCGACCATAAAGGCGGTCTTGGCAGATTTTATGATGTGTTCGGCGATGCATACGAAAGTATTCTGCAAGAAATGAATGTGGAATTGGTGGCATAATTATGTGGAAAAAGAGAAAAAACACAAGTTTTTATGAAAAATATAAACCTGATGAATGGCTGTACATATTTATAATTGCAATTTTTTCTGTTATACGTTTCATTCCTGTATCCAGCGGATCTGCAAGTTTTGATGATGCGGTAAATGACTTGTCTGTAGGGTGTGTTGCTTCTACTGTGGTAGCTTGGTTAATGGAAATAGCTAACTGTAGTAATAAAAACAAGGAGCGAAAAGAGAAGGAAAGAATGGTTTTTGCTGAATATAAAAGTAGTGTCATAGACCTTTGCTACTTTGTGTCAAGACGAACTATCAATCTTGCTCATAACGCTAATGCACGTTCGTTTAAACAGTGGTTGTTTATTTTGTCAGATCTTACGACTTATGGAATTGAAAATAATGCGTATGAAAGCAGAAAACGAAATTATCAGCACATTGTTGCACGAGCAAAAAAAATAAAAGACACACTTATCATGCTACAAAATCAATATGCATTATTGATACAAGCGGATATTATCGACACAGATGATTTTCGTCAACATATGGATTTACAAATTGCTTTGTGTGATGATATCTGTGATAATTTAGAACTTAATGGTTTTTCCGATGAAGGAATATGTATTGCAAATGATTTGTTGGACAACTTAGTTTCGAATACAGCCACTTTCTTTCCGGATACCATTCCTACTGCATATTCGTGGACAGAAGCTAAAGGATAAAAGATAAACAAAAAATAATCAAAAAAGGAGTAATGAGAAATTGAAAAGTAAATGGGAGTATATTCCTTTTTGTGATGCAGTTGAGATATGGGATACATTACGAAAGCCAATTAATAGCAAAGAACGTTCTGCACGAATAGAAGGAAAAGCAGAATCTGAGCTGTATCCATATTATGGTGCTACAGGCCAAGTGGGACTTATTGACGATTATATTACAGATGGAGAATATGTACTTTTGGGAGAGGATGGGGCTCCATTTCTAAATTCGTTTGCACAAAAAGCTTATTTGATAAATGGAAAAACATGGGTAAATAATCACGCTCATGTACTAAGGTCAAAAACAAACAATAGGTTTTTATGCTATTATTTGAATTATTTTAATTACAAAGGATATGTTTCTGGCACCACACGTTTAAAATTAACACAAGCTCAAATGAAGACTATTCCAATTCCTAATCCAGATGCTGATGAACAGAAACGAATTGTAGATAAAATAGAGGAGCTGTTTTCACAGATTGATGATGGTGTGGAAACATTAAATAAAACAAAAGAGCAGTTAAAGGTGTATCGTCAGGCGGTGTTAAAAGAGGCATTTGAGGGTAAATTTACAAAACTGAAACATGAAAAAATAAGTATTGATATTGAGAACTGTACTAAAGAAGAAACAAAGAATTTACCGGAGATCCCGTCGGAATGGAAATATGTGCATTTAAACAAACTTGGTGACTTGGGTAGAGGAAAGTCAAAACACAGGCCGAGAAATGACGCTCGACTATTTGAAGATGGGAAATATCCTTTTTTGCAGACGAGCGAAGTAAAAAATGCTGATAAATATATTACTGAATATTCTAAGATGTATGGTGAATTTGGTTTGGCACAAAGTAAATTATGGCCGAAAGGAACTCTTTGTATAACAATTGCTGCCAATATAGCGGAAACTGCGTTTTTGGGAATCGATGCTTGTTTTCCTGATAGCGTGGTGGGTTTTACACCAAACGAAAACACTAATCCGTTCTATATAAAATACTTTATTGAATCTCAAAAATTGCGTTTGTGGGCATTTGCGCCTGCAACTGCGCAAAAAAATATTAATTTGGACACACTTGAAAATTTGGTTGTGCCATATTGTGGTAGAGTGGAGCAGGATGAAGTGGTAAAAGAAATCGAATCAAGAATGTCAGTATGTGACGATATTGATAGAACTATAGATTTGTCTTTACAACAAGCAGAAGCTTTGCGACAGAGTATACTTAAGAAAGCATTTGAAGGTGATATTTAAAATGATTAGGAAACAGATTATTGCAACATCGGGAAAAGATAGACATAATCAACAGATACCAGAAGAAGAGCTTTTTGAGATTGTACAGAAAATAAATGAAAATAATTCATCTATAAGACTTGGCGTAGAGCACGATCCAACTTTATTGCCTGTTGGAAAAATTGTAAAGGCAAAAATGGTTTCTATAAATGAAAACGAGATTGCTATAGAAGCAGAGATAGATGAATTTATAAATAATTTCAATAAAATGATAGGACCTTCTGGTGACATATGGTATGTCGGTGAAAGCAAGTTAGATACAAGACCTTTTGTACAAAATATTCATGATTATGATGGGAATATCTTATTCTCGATTAATCCGATATATTTTCAAAACAAAGATTTTGAATTTGTAAAAAGAACACTTGAACAGGAACAAATTAAGGTGGAAGAAAATGTTCAGAAAGCGTTTTCACCTGAAGTTCAATTAGTTATAGAAGTAGTCGAAAGATTGCTGGTTTTCTTGTTATTAAAGAAATCAACTGAGAAAATTACGGATGCAATAGCGGATGATGCGGTTAAATTATACTCATTATTAAAAAAGGGGATAAGCTTATTTTTTAATAATGTTTCTAAGCATTGTAAAAAAGTTGTTGTTTTGTCGGCTCCAAACAGTCCTATAGAGTTAGTTGTTTGTGCTAATGATGCTGATTTAGTAATAAATGCATATGAAAAAATAGAAAAACTGGATATACAATCAGAAATTCAAAAGTATGAAACTTATTTTGGAGATACGATTGATAAAATTCAGTATTTATATACAAAAGAAGACGAAGAGTGGAAAGTAAATTATTTCACGACAAAAAGCGGCAAATCAGTTGGCACAGAAAAGTGTTACTTAAGAGCAACAACAATGTATAACAAAGTTTTAAATTCTCCTAAAGCAGGATTTTCAATAGGAGGATCAATTAAAACAGAGGAGGAAAACAATGTCAGAACAGACAACAGCAATAATTTCTAAAGTATGGGGGATGTGTTCGCCATTAAGGGACGATGGTGTTGGATATGGTGACTATTTGGAACAGTTGACATATTTAATTTTCTTGAAAATGTCAGATGAATATTCAAAACCTCCATATAAAAAAGATACAGGTATTCCAGCTGGCTATGGTTGGTCAGATATGAGTAGCTTAAAAGGTGCTGAACTGGAAGAAAAGTATAAAAAGATATTGGAAAAGCTTGGCGAACAATCTGGTATCTTAGGTAAGATTTTTAAAGGGGCAACTAACAAGATTAGCAACGCAGCTATCCTTTACCGTGTAGTACAGATGATTGACGGAGAAAAATGGGTCTCCATGTCATCTGATGTAAAGGGCGAAATCTATGAAGGATTGCTGCAGAAAAATGCGGAAGATATTAAAAGTGGTGCGGGTCAGTACTTTACGCCAAGACCATTGATTCGTGCTATGGTTTGCTGTATGCGTCCAGAACCAATGAAAACTATTGCAGACCCTTGTTGCGGCAGTGGTGGCTTCTTCCTTGCTGCTCAGTCATTTATTGCAGATCCTGAAAATTATTCTTTAGACAGAGAGCAGAAAGAGTTTCTGAAAAATGAAACTTTCTACGGTAATGAGCTTGTTGGAATGACTTTTAAAATGGCATTGATGAACCTCTACCTTCATAATATCGGTGATATTTATGGAAATGTTCCGGTTACTTTAGGTGATGCATTGCTGACTGACCCAGGTTATAGAGTGGATTATTGCCTTACAAACCCTCCGTTTGGTAAAAAGTCTTCAATGACTTTTACTAATGAAGAAGGCGAACAGGAAGAGGACGAGCTTGTTTATAACAGACAAGATTTCTGGACAACCACATCCAACAAACAGCTGAATTTCCTGCAGCATATCAATACAATTTTGAAAGCAACTGGTAAAGCTGCAGTTGTTGTTCCTGATAATGTGCTGTTTGAAGGTGGTGCTGGAGAAATCATTCGTCAGAAACTTCTTCAGACTACAGATTTGCACACAATTCTGCGTCTGCCTACCGGTATTTTCTATAAACCGGGTGTAAAAGCAAATGTAATCTTCTACGATAAACGTCCAGCAAGCGCAGAAAGACAGACCAAAGAAATCTGGATTTATGATTTTAGAACAAATATCCATTTTACTCTGAAAAAGAATCCTATGCAGGATAAAGATTTGGATGATTTTGTTGCTTGCTATAATCCAGAAAATCGTCATGTAAGAAAAGAAACATGGTCAGAAGAAAATCCTGATGGACGCTGGCGTAAATTCACAGTAGATGAAATCTTAAAACGAGATAAAACAAGTCTGGATATTTTCTGGATTAAAGATAAAGCACTTGCAGATTTAGATAACCTGCCTGATCCGGATGAACTCGCAGGAGATATTATCGAAAACCTGCAGAGTGCATTGGAAAGTTTCCAAGAACTGCAGGAGCAGTTGAAGTAAAGTTCTATTTATAAGATATATGGAGGAACACAGAATGTGGTTAGATAATGCTTCCGATATAGACATTTTGTTTTATAAACCGTATGCAAGAATTATTTCAAATATTGCAAAAAACAAAGATTATAATCCGAACTATAGGTGTTTTTGGTTTATGGGGTGCGGGAAAATCAACACTTCTAAAATTGATTGATCAAAAAATACAAGAAGACGAGAAAATTGTTTGTGTAAATATTAATGCCTGGATGTTTGAATCATATGAAGATTCTAAAACTGCAATTATGGAGGCATTATTACAAGAATTAAAAGAAAAACTTCCGGTAGAAGAAGCTAAGAAAAAGATGACCAGTTTGCTTAAAAGAATAGATTGGTTTAAATTTGGAACCAAAACAGTTGCTACACTTGCACCCATAGCGGCGAGTGTGGCAAGTGGAAATCCATTACCTTTGCTTCTTAATTTACCTACAGACGCAAGCCGGATTGGCGACACAGTAAAAAATGCTGCCAACTCGTTACAAGAGATTAAAGATGAATATTGGAAGGAAGATGCGTCTGCCAATGGGGAAAGCGTTGTTAGTCACATTCGAAAATTTAGAGAAGAATTTGCTTTAGCGATAGAAAAGTCTGGAATAGATAATGTCGTCGTGATGATAGATGATTTGGATAGATGCCGTCCGGAAAGAATTATTGATATTTTGGAGGCAATTAAGTTGTTTTTAGCAGTTGAAAAAACAACATTTATCATTGCAGCAGATGAAAATGTAATTAAGTATTCTATTCGTGGCAAGTATCCTCCTATGAATGGATTCGAGGTAGAATTGGACAAGGAATATATAGAAAAAATTATTCAATTGCCCATATACATTCCTGAATTATCAGCGAAAGATATCCAAAATTACCTTCTTTTATTAGTGGCACAGAGTTGTTTGTCGAATGAAAATTTTACGAAATTAATCAATGATGTTTTCGATAAGAAGCTAACGGTTTCAGGCGATGTTATTAGCTTGGGTCAGCTTAATACAATTATTGCTGATATTGATATAGCATTCGATCAAAATGCAGAAAAAGAGTATAAGGAAATATCTGCAGTTATTGATGAGATTAGAAATATTGTAGCGTATACCTTGAAGGGAAATCCTCGTCAAGCAAAACGTTTTCTAAATACATTTATAACCAAACGACAGTTGGCACAGATTTATTACGGAGAAGATCTAAATATGGCTATTTTAGCTAAACTTCTGGTTCTTCAAAAGATTGACAACAATTTGTTTGTGCAGTTGAACGAATGGAACAAAGAGTTTGATACAGAAAATCGTAAATTTAAAGAAATGCGTACCTCTGTAGAAAATGGAGATGGAAAAGGTTATGAAGCTTGGTTGAATCCTCAAGTGAAAAAATGGTTAAAATGCAAGCCTATAGAATTAGAGAAAGAGCTGTTAGATAAATATTTCTATTTAACACGAGAAAATCTGACAAGAAAAGATGTGGATGAATCATCATTTAGTAGTAATACAAAATATATTTTGGCAAGAGTGGGTAGTGCAACAAGTGGTTTGATTCAATCTATAATTACAGAAGCAAAGGAATTATCCCCAGAAGAAATAAAAGATGTATTAAATGTGCTGATTTCAAAAATCGAAAAGGGAGAATTGAAATTTTTTATTATTAGAGAATTTTATGTTCATTTTGAAAGTTATCGTGAAAGGATAGCAAGCGCAATCGCTAAATCTAACGTTAGCGTAAGGGCATCGGAAATGGCGGCTTTGAGAACAATGTATCAAACAGATTCTGATAATCTTAAAATAGCGTTGGATGAAATGCATGCTAAGGGGTCTTTAACAAAAGAAACTTTATTAGAGATTAAACAGCAGTAGAAAGGAGAAGTATGGGAACATCTAAAGGTTATATTCCGCCAACTACACCGCCTTGGTCACAAGCTAAGAGAGCGATAACTTCTTTTGGGAACAATAGAGATTATTCTTCGAAAGCAAAGGCAGCAAGTAAATATGCATCAGCAATGAAGTCTGATATGTATTCAGGAGGTTCATTTCAATCAGCAGCGGCAGGGGTTTTAGGGTTTGCCCAAAAAGTAGCTTCTAATGGATTAAATGAGGCGTTAAAAGAATATAATCGTGAAGACTTAATAGGAAAACCATCAGATGTTGTATGGTTAGAGTTATTACATGATTTTACAAACGCCGGAGCAACAACGGAGGATAATTTAGCGGCAGATGCATTGTCACAAGCATTGGAAAATCTTAATGTTGAAGATATTTCTCAAATTGGTAATATCCCTACAGATATATTATTAAAGGAAATGTTGAAAGAGTACATAAAAGCGCATTTTGATTTTTGCTATGAGGAAAAAATATCAAAGGGGAGAAGCCCTGCTCAGACAGCAGATATTATAAGAGATATGCATGAATATATTGAAAATACTCTCGATGGAGATCTTGATTTGAGCACGCTAAGTACTGTGGATTTTTCTCGGATTAGTGCGTCAGAAATAGTTAAGGATGCGTTGCGTGATGCCTTTTCGGTATTTGAAAGATATTACGGGGAGGAATAGATATGCGATTTTGGATTGATAAAGAGCAGGAAAGCCAACCTGTTGAAATGTGGAAAGATGCTTATGTTTTCACGATTAATAGAAAAAAATATAGTACAATTTTTACCAATATTACTGATATTTGGTACAGAATGGATCAACTGAAAATAGATGCAATTTATGAAGACCTATTTATTATCGGGATTAGTATTTTTGCTTTAGATAAACGTATAAGTAGGCGTTTATTTAAAGATTGCTGGACTCGTGATATATATGTTTCAATTCCAGTGCTGGAACACGATGTATGGAAAAACACAAACAAAAAATGGGAAACAATGCTTGGCTTTCTAACTGGAGACATATGGCATATAGAATTTAGGAAAAGTGAAGTTGTTTACAGTCACAGGGAGAATTCCAATAGAAAACATTTGAATATCCAAGAATGTGATTGTGTTTGCTTATTTTCTGGGGGCTTAGACTCTTTATGTGGTGCAATTAAATTATTAGAAGAAGGTGCATCACCTTGTTTGGTTGGACATAATGAATATCCTAAACTTAGAAAAAAACAAAAGAGTTTTGTGGAAATATTCCAGGATATATATGCAGAGCAAAAGGTAGAGTTTATAAGTTTTACTGCAAATGCAAGATCTCCGATTAGTAGTACAGAAGGACAACTAAGGGGAAGTGAAAACACATCTCGTGGACGTTCATTGTTGTTTTTATGTGCAGCGTTAAGTATAGCAGGAATATTGGGGAGAGAAGTGCCTGTCTATATTCCAGAGAATGGATTTATTGGGCTGAATATTTCATTAACAAAAAGTCGAAAAGGGACATGTAGTACACGTACAACACATCCACATTTTTTAAAGCAGTTTAGTCAAATATTAGAAATAGTAGGAATAAGAAATTCTATTATTAACTTTTTTGCATTTAATACAAAGAGGGAAATTGTAAATTTGGTAAAGGATACGAAGGCATTCCAAGATTGCTATTCATATACAATTTCTTGCTCTCACCCTTGCTTGGCAAGATATAATAAGCAAGGCGCAAATGAATATCCTATAAATTGTGGATATTGTTATCCATGCTTGATAAGGAAAAGCTCGATTCTTGATGTAGAAGAAGATAATAAGTACTCTTATGCAGGAAGTTCTTATGAATTTTTGAAGGAAAATGAAGAAAATGATAAAGGGGCAGACTTACGAGCTCTGTTGAGTAGTATTTATCGCTATAAACATATCGATGAAAAAGAATTGAAGAGATACATTAGGAATGTAGGAGAGTTAACAACAGAAGAAGTAGATAAATTTATGAGATTATATAAATCTTCCATGGAAGATTTGATTGAACTATTTACTGCAGATGAAAGAATGAAGGAGTATTTGGATTTATGATTTCTAATCTTATAGATACGCATTTTCATCTGGATTTTTATAAAAACCACAAGGAAATTTATACGAAAATCAACGAATTGAAACAATATACATTATGTATGACAAATTCACCAGGGGTGTATTTGTCATGTGAAAAGTTATATCCTGAAACTAAATATCTCAAATTTGCACTGGGGTTTCATCCACAAGAAGAATCATTAAGTGAAAGAGATTTTAATGAATTTATTCGTTTAGTTAGTCATATAAATTATGTTGGTGAAATTGGTCTGGATTTCACCAAAAAAAATGAAATTTTGCAAGATAAACAATGTATGTATTTTGAAAACATAGTGAAAACATGTTCAATAAAAAATAAATTAATGTCGATACATTTAAGAAAGTCTGAGGATGTTGCAATTCGTATTTTGCAGAAATATCACCCTCAAAAATGTATTGTTCATTGGTTTAGCGGAAACAAGGAACAATTGAAACAACTGATTGATTTAGGATGCTATTTTTCGATTAATGCAAGTATGGTTAATAATAAAAAATCTTGTAATGTTCTTTATATGATCCCAAAAACCAAAATCTTGATAGAAAGTGATGGACCATTTTCAAAAGTTAACGGTAAAAGATATTCTGTGGAATTATTATATGGTGTGTATGAAGAAATTGCTCGTTTTTATGATGAACCAAATTTGATTGATATTGTTTATTCGAATTTTAAAGATATACTTACGAAATAAAAGATTTTTATCGAGCAAATTGTCTGTTTATTTCGATTAAGGGAGGTATTACATTAAATGTTTATATACCAAGGAAGTATTATTACGAATTTTCTGAGCCAGAACGGACAACAGTACAAGATACCCGTGTATCAGAGAAATTATGAATGGTCTAAGGAACAGTGTAAAAAGCTGTTTGAAGACATTGTTCAGGCGGCAAAGCGTAATCAGCTGCACTTCACCGGCTCTATCGTTTTTCAGCCTCTTGCTCCGATTAAAGGTATTAACAACAGCATCGTTATTGACGGTCAGCAGAGGTTGACGACTATTTACATTTTAATTAAGGCTCTGGTGGACGTATCTACATCCGATGCTGAAAAGGCTGTGCCGATGGCAGCGCTGTTTAATACAGATCAGTTCAACCAGTTTAATCTGGATGATACAACAAAGGTGAAGCTAAAGCCTGCCAAAGATAACAACGACCAGTTGCTGAATCTGCTTTACAATAAACATGACAAGATGGATAAGGGGTGTGAGATTTATCGCAACTATACCTATTTTTGCGAGCTTATTAAGGAGCAGCAGAGCGTAGGTGTAACGGTGAGCGACATTTATCGTGGTATCGGCTTATTGACTGTTGCTGTGATTCAGTTGGATAGCAATGACAAGGCGCAGGAGATTTTTGAGAGAATCAATTCCACTGGTATTCCTCTGAGCCTTGCTGATAAAATCCGTAACCATGTTCTGATGACCGATATTGACCAAGACCGTCTGTATGAGGAATATTGGCTAAAGACCGAAAAAATGTTGCCGAAAGATCAGCTGTCTACTTTCTTCATGGATTATTTGAACACAAAGATTGATGGTTTTGTTAAAGAAGGCGATGCCTATGATGTGTTCAAATTGGTTTATAATAATGGTGGCTTCACCAACGAAAGTATGTTGACAGAGATTATGCATTATGCTGAGTTGTATAGCACATTCCTTTACGGTAATGATGATAAATATGGTAAGGAAGTCAACAAATTGCTTCGTGATCTTCAGAAGCTGAAGCAGACAACGGTATTTTTGTTCCTGTTTCCTGTGTTCGACGATTTTGCAAATAATGTTATCGACGAAAAAGATCTGGAACGTGTTCTGCGCTTCCTGTTGAACTACAGCATCCGTCGTTTGATCTGCGAAGTGGGTTCAAACTCCCTGAGAGGTTTGTATAAAACTCTTTATACCAGAGTCTTTGCTCGTCCTGAGAATAAGCAACATTATTATGATGCTATTGTTTCGTTCTTCCAGCAGTTGACTTCCAGAGATGCGCTGCCTGACGATAATACTTTTATCCAAGCATTGAAACAGAATAATCTGTATCGAAAAAACGCTCTTTGCAAATTCCTTTTGGCTGCTATTGAAAATCAGGGTAAAGAGCAGCTTATTGTTGACAACCTTACCATCGAGCATATCATGCCTCAGAACAAGAATTTGTCTACTGCATGGCAGAAAATGTTGGGTGAGGATATTTGGCAGAACGTTCAGGAAAAATATCTGCATACACTTGGCAATCTGACTCTTACAGCATATAACAGCGAGTTGGGGGATAAGCCTTTCGATGTGAAACAGCAAGAACTGGACGATGTGAAAACGAAGGTTGTTATCCTGTATTCTGATGTGAAGGGGTTGACTGTATGGAATGCAGATACAATCGAAAAGAGAGCAGATCGCCTTGCTGATACCATTGTGAAACTATATCCGATAGAGCAGCCTGAACAGGTTATTTCTTTTGCAGATCCTCGTTATCAGGAATATACTTGTGAAGATCCAGATACTGCAACCTATAAAGCTCCGAACTATTATGTCCTGCAGGGAGAGCGTGTTAATACAACAAACTTTGCTGAAATGCTTCGTTCTGTGATAAGCAGACTGTATGAGCAGGATAAGACAATCATTGAGGAGATGGCTCGTAAAAATGAAAAGATTCTTTCATGGTCTCAAAATGTTATGTTTTCTTATGAGGTAGACCAAGTTTACGGTGACTACAAGTTGGAGGATACTGATATTTATGAAAGTACCGGATTTTCTGCCGCACATATTATGTATATTATTCGTGCGTTGCTTGATCGCTATGATATAGACAGAAGTGACTTTGTTTACAGCGCACGTTCCAACAAACCTGCAACAAAAGATGAAAAGTAATAGCTTCTATAATAAGATTGATGAATCTCTTGCCAGAAAAAATATTTCAGATAGTAAGGAATCATCCAAGGGATGTGCGGCTCACCAATCATACGACAGCAATCCACAGATCACAACGATGTCACACAGCGCCTTACAAGGAAACAACAGCCGGCTCCTAAGTGGATGTCGATAGTTCGATTTGTATCTGTCATTCCCTAAAAGTGTGCATCTGCACAAAAATAGGGAATGGATATCGTGTGGCGAATAGACGACCTTGGGAGTGTTGTAGGGACAAGTGCGCCCATTTTACGATTGAAATTTTAGCAATCGTAAAAATTTACGACCGAATTTGTACGTGTTTTCGCATACGAATTTCTGCCCAATTGTTTAACTCAAAGCTTTTCATTTTAACTTTTCAAAAATTAAAATGAAATATAAAGGTTAAAAGGGGTGTAGATTAGCTGTTATCGTGATCTATTCAATACTGAAACGAGCGAAAAAAGAAAATACAGTTGAAAATCAATCAAAAAATCAATCGTAAAAATTTACGATTGATTTTTTGCGCATTTATGCATATAATATAATCAATAAACTTGGAAAGGATACGGTTATTATGCGTGAAACGAGAATATTAGAATTCAAGGAAACGATTACGAATACTTTTTTAAAAACAGTCAGTGCCTTTTCGAATTACGATGGTGGAACAATTCTTTTTGGAGTAGATGATGATGGAAATGTGAAGGGTTTGCCGGATGTAAAGCAGGCGTGTCTGGATATCGAAAATAAAATCAATGACAGTATTTCACCGCAGCCAAACTATACACTTGAAATACAGAATAATGATCAGACGATAAGGCTCACTGTAACCAGTGGTCTTCAGAAGCCGTATTTGTATAAATCAAAAGCATACAAACGAAATGATACAGCGACGATAGAGGTAGATACTTTGGAATTTACAAGACTTGTATTAGACGGGAAAAATATTAGATTTGAAGAATTACCTTGTAAAGATCAGAATCTGTCTTTCGAAATTTTACAGCGTAAGCTGAAAGAAAGTATTCAGATTGAAACATTTAATCAGGATACATTGAGAACATTGAACTTATATGATAATGTAAATGGTTTTAATAATGCGGCGGGACTTTTGGCGGATAAAAATCATTTTCCAGGAATTGATATTGTTAAGTTTGGAGAAAACATCAGCATTATTCAAAAGAGAACAACTGTTGAAAACACATCCGTTTTGGATGTGTATGAAAAAGCACTTGCTGTATACCGAGACTATTATCAGTATGAAGTAATACAGGGCGCTGATAGAAAGAAGATGGAGAAGATACCGGAAGCAGCCTTCAGAGAAGCAATTGCGAATGCTCTGATTCATAGGGTATGGGATGTGGATTCACACATCAGAGTTTCCATGTTTGATGACAGAATAGAAGTTGTATCTCCTGGTGGATTGCCATCCGGAATAACAGTAGAAGAATATTTGTCAGGTAAACTTTCCGTTTTGAGAAATAGAAACCTTGCTAATGTGTTTTATAGATTAGGATTTGTCGAGATATTTGGAACAGGAATTACAAGAATAAAACAACTGTATGCAGAAGGTCTGATGAAACCGGACTTTGAAGTATCAGAGAATTCTATAAAAATTGTGCTTCCGTTGTTTGAAAAGGATGCTAATTTAACCGAAGACGAAAAAGTGATTTATAAACTCTTAAGTAAGACTATGTTGAAACCAATAAGTGAAATTGCACCATATATACCTTTTGGCAAATCAAAGACAACGAAGTTGCTGAAAGATATGGGCGAAAAAGGTGTGATTGCAATTGAGGGAAAAGGCAGAGGTACGAAATATATAATTAAGTAATTGAGGATATAGAGAATTCTGAATTTACAAGAGAGGAAGTGAGTTGTAAAGTGATTAAGTCAGAAGATTTAACTTTTCCGAAGATTAAAGAAAAAATAAATAAAGCAGGAAATTTGTTTTATCAGTATAGAGCTTGCCGAAGAGATGCAGCTACTATATACGATATAGAAAATATTCGCCACGGAGTTGTATATGCACGAACACCTTTACAGATGAATGATCCGTTTGATTCTATGGTAGGATTTTCTTCTGAAAAAATTTATGATGAGTGCATAGATTTAGCACTTGATCAAGCTGCGGATTCTTTGGATGAAAATCTTAAATTGGTTATCAAATCTCTTTTGAAATACAGACTTATTGGAAAGACAGTAGAGTTTATTGATGCGCTAAATAAACTTAAAAAATACATTTTTGTACAAAGTGTAATAGAACATGTTTCTGTTGCAAATATACCACTGTTTATTATGAAAAACGTAGAAAGGCTTTATAAGAAAAGTCCAGCTGACGTTAAAAGGTATTTTGACAAATCAACATTTTTAATCTTTGCAATGATTATAAAAGACTACAAAAATGTAGATATTGACGAAAAAACATTGGTAGATGCTTTGAACATGGAAGAATCTTTAGTAGCATTGGAGAAAGCAACAGTTGAAGTTCGTGATAAAACATATATTCCGTTCCTTCAGGATTTCCTTTCTAAGTTAACAGTTGTATGCTTTAGTGCAAGTGGTTGGGATAATCAGTTGATGTGGTCCCATTATGCAAATTCATATTCAGGTATTTGTGTTGAATATGATTTTCAGGAAATGAATAAGTTTATAGGTTTCATGTATCCTGTTGAATATTGTGAACAACGTCCAACGCTGATGCTCAAGGATTTGGGAATAACTAAATTTGCAACAGATGAAAGTGGTAAGTTAAAGACGGAAGAAGTAGATATGGGAGCTATTTTTTCTTATATGTTGGCCAAAAATAAATGTTGGGCATATGAGGAAGAATGGAGAATCATCAATACAGGAGAAAACCCTTATACTCCGATATTTATTGAAACACCGTTTATAAAATCGATTACCCTTGGACTTAATCTTGATGAAATGTGCAAATGCTTGATTTGGGATATCTGCCAAGAGAAAGGAATCGAATGTTATCAGCTATCATTAAATCCAGGAGACTATGTTTTAACGAGACAAAAACTTACTTCAGAAGATTTTGTTTTTGATGAGGAACGAGAACTGGAATATATTACACTTCTTTCAGAACACACAGGTATACTTAGTCAGAAGTGTTCGGAAAATTCTAAAGCAGTAGTCGAAGGAATAGCGGACGGAAAATTAAAAGTCGATGCATTGGTAAACTTTCTAACATCTATATTGGATTTCTTGAGCGATGCGTATTTCATGAAGTGTTCTTTTAATCGCTATTGTAGGAAAAAGAACATTCAAACCGCAGAAATCCAGGTAAATACACAGATAGGCACTGCAATAGAACAAATAGATGCATTTATAATGCAAGCAAAGGCTGGAGCTGAGTCCATCAACGAAAATTCAGTGAATATGGTATTGGCGAATAAAATGTCAATGCAAAATTTTCAAACTGTAAAAGGTTTAACATCGAATATTTTGGAATTGGTAGATAAGCATGATTCATTGAAATGGTATTTGGATGCAGATGAAGGAAAAGCATTATGAGACACGATTTAAAAGAATGCGGAAAGCGTATCCAGCAGTTCCGCCAAGAGATGAATTTATCTCAAGAAGAACTGGCTGAAAAGCTGAATGTCAGTCAAAATACAATCGCTAAAATCGAATGTGGATTACGTCGTCCTTCGATTGATTTTTTGATTGAATTGTCGATGTTTTTTAACACATCAATGAATTATTTGGTGTTTGGCGTACATCCCGAAGATGTAGAAAAAGAAACTGCAAAAAAAGAAATAGATGCAGCGATTGAAAAGATAGACCAAACGATTGAAAAGCTGTTGGTGAAGAAGGAAGAGCTTCTTCAGATGAAAAAAGATTTATAATATCAATATCAAAATTACCGTAGTGTGAATATAAAAACGCTGCGGTATTTTTTATGTCTATGGACACAGCGGGCGCATGAACCCTGCCTACGAGTCCATAGATTTTTTTATTTCTCTAATTAAAATTTTAAATATAAGGAACGGAGGTCACAGAAAAGTGCAAGTTTTAAACCAGTTAACTGTCACTACGAGTCCATGGAAACTAAATCAGATAGAAATTACAATTTTCTCAAAAGCAGAAACAAGCTAACTTCCCTTAGGAACTAAGGGCGCACTTCTATACCGGTTATTTCATTACGGTATGTGCGTTCTCGGAAGGCAGATGCTCCTGTGTCTGAACACATTCACATATTGCGGAATTGTATTCCGGTCAAGAGGAAACTCTTGCGGCTAACGCCTATCTCATTTTACATACCTTGCGTTTGGCAAGGATGAATACTCACAGGAGGATAAGAAAAATGGAAAGTAAAAGAGAATCCATTTTGAAACAAAAAGAAGCAGCTGAATTAAAAGTTCAGCAGTACGAAAACAAAATTAAGCTTTTACAGAATCGAAAGCGACATCTGGAGAAGAAAGCTGACCGTCAGCGCACCCACCACCTTTGCAACATGGGTGGTGCAATCCAATGTATTTCCAAAGAAGCAGATTCGCTGTCAAGAGTAGAGTTCTACTCTCTGATGGAACAGATCTTTGCCTTGTCTGTGGTGCAGGAATTGGTTGATGCAGCCATGCAGAACCATGAGCCGGGAGGTGATAACTGATGGCGCTATATCACTTCCATGTGGATCAGATCAAATGAAGTGAAGATCGCACGGCTGTTGCCAGTGCTGCTTATCGTGCCGGTGAAAAACTGCATAATCTTTGGGATGGAGAAACCCACGATTACACCAAGAAAGGCGGTGTGATTCTTGCAGAAATCATGCTGCCTGAGTATGCACCTAAAAGATTTTTTGACAGGTCTACGTTATGGAATGAGGTAGAACAAGTAGAAAAGAATTACAACGCCCAGCTTGCTTACAGCTTTGACATGGCTCTACAAAATGAATTTTCCTTGGAAGAAAACATCGAGTTGGCAAGAGAATTTGTCCGGAAATACTTTGTCTCTGATGGCATGATTGCAGACCTTGCGATTCACAAGCCGGACAGGGATGAGGGAGGTATTCCGAATCCACACTTTCATGTTCTGGTTCCCATTCGCCCTCTGAACGAAGACGGAACATGGGGAGCAAAGCAACGCCGAGAATATCATCTGGATGAGAACGGCAACCGCATCAAAAAAGAAAATGGCGGGTGGAAGTTCGATGCTGTTCCTACAACAAATTGGGGCAGACCGGAAACGCTTGATATGTGGAGACAAGCCTGGGCAGATATGGTCAATGATAAATTCAGAGAAAAAGCACTGGAATGCCGTATTAACCATCGATCCTATGTAAATCAGGGATTGGATTTGATTCCAACCGTCCATGAAGGTCCGCACATTCGCAAAATGGAGAAGAAAGGTATCCGTACCGAAAAGGGAGAACTGAACCGTTGGATTAAAGCTACAAATCGTATTCTTCGCAGTATGAGAACCACCATTGCGGCGCTGAAGGAATGGATTCAGGAAGCAAAAGAAATTCTGAAAGAACCGCAGGAGGTTTATCTGGCACAGCTGCTCAGCGATGCTCATACCCTGAGAAATAAAACAGCAATGACCTACAACAGAGGGAAAACCAAAGCCAAGAAAAACAACATGAAGCGTTTCATGGATGAATGCAATTATCTGAAACAGCGAGGAGTACTAACTCTCAGTGACTTTGAAAAGTATCTTTCTTCTGTTGACGAAAAAGTGGAAGCCAGCAAATCTTCCATGATTCAAAAACAGCAGCGATTAAAAGAACTACAGCAGCTGATGGAAGATGCCAAAACCTACACAGAATTGAAGCCTGTCTTTGATGAAATGAAGAAAGAAAAATATCGCTTTACCAAAACTAAAGAAAAGTACAAGGCAGAACACGAAGGAGAGCTTCGCTGGTTCTACATGGTAAAACGAAAACTGAAAGAGAAAGGTTTTGAAAAAGAGCCTTTTCCGCTGAACGCATGGCAGAAAGAATTTTCTGAACTGTCAGCACAGCGAGAGGACGAATATCAAAAATACAAACTTATGCAAAAAGATCTGACATTGTTATATCAGATTAAGGGTGATGTAGATAAAGTGATGAGAGATACTCATCCCGAAATGCTGCACACTGATAAAACGAAAGAAACCACATTGTAATCAGGAGGTGGAATAATGAGTTATACACAAGAACAAATTGACAGAGCAAATCAGGTGAACCTGGAACAGTTTCTCCGCTCACAGGGAGAGGAACTGATAAAAAGTGGGAGAGAATACCGATGGAAGAACCACGACAGTCTTACTGTAAAAGGCAACAAGTGGTTCCGTCACAGCCAGAGCAAAGGCGGTTATCCGATCGATTTTGTAATGAAGTTTTACAACAAAACATTTCCGGAGGCTATGCAGATGCTGATTGGTGAGGAAGCAGTTGCAGTTGAGGAAGTGCCCGTTACAGTAAACGAATTTAAACTTCTGCCTCGCTGTGAATCTAATGAAAGGATTCTAAAGTATCTGACAGAAGAACGAAAACTTCCAAAAGATTTAGTTGAAGAATTTATCGCAAGTGGGCTGATTTATGAAGATGCCAAACATCACAATGTTGTGTTCGTTGGAAAAGATACCAATGGTATTCCAAGATATACCCATTGCAGAGGAACGGCAGATAAATTTCGCATGGATGTGGCAGGCTCTGATAAATCTTATGGATTCTGTTACAGAGGAAAAGGAACAGAACTGTTTGTGTTTGAAGCACCAATCGATATGCTGTCCCACATTGCCTTATATCCGGCTGGATGGAGAGAACGCAGTTATCTTTCTCTCGGCGGTGTTTCACCCAAAGCATTGGAGTGTTTTCTTTCTGAACGCAAAGATATTGAAAGTATTTATATCGCCACAGACAATGACGAAGCCGGAAATAACGCTGCAGAAAAACTGGCAGAGCTGATTTCAAAAGAAAAGTCTGTTTATAGATTCTTTCCACAGGCAAAAGATTGGAATGAAGATTTGATAAATGAACGAAATGGTGTGCCAACTGATGATTATGTAACAATAGGCGTCAGAAAACCGAAAGAGATTCCAAAATCTGTTCCTATGATTTGCATGAACGATGTGGAGCAGACGGAGGTGGATTGGCTCTGGTACCCATATATTCCATTTGGAAAACTGACAATAGTGCAGGGCAATCCGGGAGAAGGTAAAACATTCTTTGCCATGCAGCTTGCGGCGGCCTGTACCAATCGAAAGTTTTTGCCGGATATGGAACCCTTTGAACCTTTCAATATGATTTTCCAGACAGCAGAAGATGGATTGGGTGACACAGTAAAACCACGATTGCTTTCATCCGGTGCAGATTTGCAGCGAGTGTTGGTTATTGATGATACAGAAAATCCGCTGACATTGGCTGATGACCGCATTGAAAAGGCCATCAGAGAAAACAATGCAAGACTGATGGTAATCGACCCATTACAGGCATTTCTTGGGGCAAATGTGGACATGAACAGAGCCAATGAAGTAAGACCGGTGTTCCGCAAATTGGCTGATATTGCCCAATCTACTGGCTGTGCCATTGTAATGATTGGTCACTTGAATAAAGCATCCGGCACACAAAGCACCTACCGTGGACTTGGGTCCATTGATATTGCTGCGGTTGTACGAAGCATTTTATTCGTTGGCAAGGTTAAAGATGACCCGACCACACGAGTGATTGTTCATGAAAAGAGTTCCCTTGCACCGCCGGGACAGGCATTGGCCTTTTCTCTGGGTGACCAGAAAGGTTTCCGCTGGATTGGTGCATATGATATTTCTGCAGAAGATTTGCTTGCAGGCGGTGAGGGTACAAAAACGGAGCTGAAGCAGGAACAGGCTATGAAGCTGATTTATGAGCTCCTCTCTGATGGCAGAGAAGTTTCTGTGGCAGAGTTGAATAAAGAAGCCATCGAGCGTGGAATATCTGAAAGAACTGTACGTATGGTAAGAAATTCTATGAAAGACAAGCTGGAAAGCGAAAGACGAGGAAAAGACTGGTGGATCTGGCTGAAAAGGCAAAATGAAACGGCAACTGATTGATATACGCAAAAGTTTGCCACTTTGCCAGTTCATCGTTTAAATACAGGAGGTTTTAGAATATGAAAGAAGTTCCTATCTGGGAAAAGACTAATCTCACATTGGAAGAAGCTGCTGCTTATTCCGGCATCGGTATCAATAAATTAAGAGAAATCACAAACAACGACAGATGCGATTTTGTGCTGTGGGTTGGAACAAAGCGACTGATTAAAAGAAAACAGCTGGATAAGTTCACAGAACAGTGTTACTCACTTTAATCACCATTAACATGCGAAGATTCCCATAGAAAAGAGAGCCTTGATGTGATAAAATAGGAATGCGGCGAAATTGGTTCGTTCGTTGCATGTACGTCATATCAGGGCTCTTTTCATATCAGAAAGGAGATTGAATATGTCTGAAAAAAGAAGAGATAGCAAAGGACGTATTTTACGTACAGGAGAGAGCCAAAGAAAAAACGGAATGTATGAATTCCGTTATACAGATGCCAATAAAAAGCGTCGTTCCATTTATGATATGGATTTGATGAAGCTTCGTCAGAAAGAAGATGAAATCAAATTGCTGCGTCACGAAGGGATTGACTATGCCGGAGGCGAAATCACAGTGATTCAGTTGCTGGAGCGTTACATCAGCCTGAAGCGTGGTGTCCGCTACAACACAACCACAGGCTACAAGTTTGTGATGAGTGTTGTGAAGAAAGAGTCTTTCGGTCAGAGGATTATTCGTGACATCAAAATGTCAGATGCAAAGCTGTGGTTTATCAAGCTTTATGATGACGGTTATTCCTACAGCACCATTGCAAGTATCCGTGGTGTGGTAAAACCGGCATTTCAGATGGCTTATACCGAGGATATTATCCGCAGGAATCCTTTTGAGTTCCGCTTGGATATTATCCCGAACAACACACAGAAAAGAGTTGCACTGTCCCCAAAGCAGCAGGAGCAGTTTCTGGAGTTCACAAAGAATGACAAGCACTTCTGCAGATATCTGGATGAAATCAAGATACTGCTTGGAACAGGAATGCGAATCAGTGAACTTTGTGGACTGACAATTGCAGATCTGGATTTTGATCGCAGAAGAATCCGTGTGGATCATCAGCTGGTCAGAACACAGGATGGAAAACGCTATATTGAGAAAACAAAAACGGAATGTGGCTGTCGCTACATACCAATGAGCGATGAAGTTTATGAGAGCTTCTACAACATTCTTTCCAACCGAAAGAAACATAAAAAGGAAGTTATGATAGACGGATACGCCGGATTTATTTTACTGGACAAGAATGGCAATCCAAAGGTAGCCATGCACGTTCAGAAAGTAGTGCAGAGGCTGTGCGAGAAGTACAATGAAGAAAATATCATTCCCCTTCCACGTATCACACCTCATGTATTCCGACACACATTTTGTACAAACATGGCAAACGCAGGCATGGATTTGAAAAGCCTGCAGTATCTGATGGGGCATTCCGATGCCAGCGTCACTTTGAATGTTTACACCCATAACAGCTATGAGAAGGCCGAAGAATCCATGGCGCAGATTGTAGCTTTCAGCGGTGGACAGACAAAGCAGGAAAACTTGAGAAGATTCGGGTAAAAGCATATACAGGCAGTACGAATGGGGCAAAAATCATGCTGTGGTACCCCATTTAGTACGCCAATTGCTTAAAAACCTATGTAGAGTGACGTAGTTTTACGTCGCCAACAACTTGATTTTATTGTGCAAGTTATACAAAAAATAGACTTATAAACACTTATAAAGAGGTAAAAATGCATGATTAAGGTACTTTTTTTGTGCCACGGCAACATCTGTACTTTACAATACAAACAGGACAAAGTAATAGAATTAATGTAGGAATAGGAATATAACAGGGAGGAGAATAAAGTTGATAAGAGTAGCATTCGTATGTTGGGGAAATATTTGTAGATCGACTCTAAGTGAGAGCGTATTTACTTACAAAGTAAAGGAATTAGGATTAGAGGAGTTGTTTACCATTGACAGTTTTGCCACAAGCAGGGAGGAAATCGGAAATCCTCCACACAGAGGTACTGTAAACAAATTAAGGGAAGTGGGAATCCCTTTAGTGCCTCATAGAGCAAAACAGATTAGCTTAGAGGATTACGATAAGTTTGATTATATTATAGGCATGGATGAAGTTAATATTAAATATCTTAATAGGATGTTAAAAAATGATCCTGATGGAAAGATATATAAGTTTCTTTCTTTTTCAGGATCAGGAAGAGATATTGCAGATCCTTGGTACACCGGGGATTTTGATGAGACATATAAGGATGTAATTGAGGGCTGTGAGGGCTTCTTAAAGTATCTGACAAAGAATGGAGAATTATACTAAAGATAAAAACAAGAAGAGGAATGACCGTTTTGGATCATTCCTCTTTTTTAATTTTTTCTTCAATAGCGTTAATAATATAAGAGCTAAGACTCATACCGGCATTAGTGGCATAGGTCTGATATAGCTCTTTCTTTTCTTTTGGTACTCTAATACCGATAAGACTGGTATTTTCTTTCTGATATTTTGCAGTAGCTCTTTTCTGTGCCTCAGTGTATTTAGCTCCCATATATTAGTATCTCCTTATTATTTGAGGAGATTATAACATATATTTCTTATGTTTTGAAAGAAAAATGAGGAATAAGTGAGGAATAAACTCTTGACATATATGTTTAACATATATTATATTGGTGGTAATATATGTTAAACATATACATAAGAAATGAAACAGGAGGACACAGGAAATGAAGAAAAATTACAATGATTATGCAGTTGATGAGCTGGTAACTCAGTACAAACAGAACAAAAACGAAAGCGTATTTACAGAAATCATGGAAAAAACAAAAGGACTGATTTGTGTATTTGCAAAAAGCTATTCCAGATCCATTATAGGAGCCGAGATGGAGGATCTAATTAGCGAGGGAAATCTTATTTTATGGGATGCTGTTCAGACATTTGATGATACAAGAGACTGTAGATTTACTACGTATCTTTGTGGCTGTCTTAAAAGAAATTACAATACATTATTTTCAATGTGTAATTGTAAAAAAAGAAATCCCGGTTGTTTTGTACAGAGTTATGAACAACTCAATTTTAACTCAAAACATGAGGAAGAGGGGAATAGTGCTGGATACTCTGAGTTTTCTGTAGAGTGTGAGGACTATAGCATGATAGAGATGAAAATGTTGCTGGACAGATTAGATCTATCAGAAAATGAAAGAGTAGTTGTAAATCTTTTGCTTATGGAGAAATCTAAGCCGGACATTGCCCGGGAATTGGGTGTAAAAACACCATCTGTACATACCTATGTAAAACGTATTGGAAAGAAACTTATAGCGGCTTGGCTTTGTGCATAAAGGGGGATCAAGCAATGAATAGAGCAACAGAAGATCATAAAATCTGGTTATTTGATTTAGCACACGGAAATCTTACAGAGTTAGAGATTGTAAAGGGATTTATTAAATTTTATGCTTTAAATGGTTTTACAGTAGGAAATGTACAGGATGATTTGGTATTTAGAACACACTATAATCCGGTGCAAGGTGTAAAGGCTCTTAAAGTGGCATTGAATAATTTTTCGGAGGTGGATGAATGACAATTTATGAAAGAGTTGAGCTGTATAAGAGTCTGTATCAGGGCTCTAAAGCTCCTACAATCGTTTCTAAGTTAATAGCTGATGGATTTTATACCTTAACAGGATTAGAGGCTCTGGAGGCTATTAGGAGGCTTAATACAGATCTCTCAGACTATTATCAAGTATCTATCCCGGTAATAACGGTGTGGGTAAGGGATGATAATTATGTACAGGCTACAGGGGAGATATATCTTACAGAGCCGGATCTGGAGGGGTTTTTACATCAATTCAGGCACCATCTACAGAACATAGAGCGGCGGTATGAGAGGAGAGGGCTCACGGCTGAGGGATCTGACCCTAAATACTGGAGGGTACCTTATGAGGACTGTATATACAGGATGCCGGGAGAGGATGATGCTAAGGCATGGGCTAAATTTGTTATTGAGGTTGCCTCAGAGCAGTAGAAGCTTTCGTAAGCCTGTAAAAAATTAGTCTAAATATCCTTAAAGGGACAGTTAATACAAAATATGAAAGGAGGATGTGGAGAAGATGTTACATCATTTTTGTGTGGAAGCCGCAGAACAGTATGGGGTTAATTGTGCATTATTATTACATCATATTGACTATTGGGTTGAATACAATAGAAAGGCTAAAAAGCATTATCATGATGGATTATATTGGACATATGGTAGTGTGAAAAAGTTTTCTGAATATTTTCCTTACTTAACAGAAAAACAGGTGAGAACTGCCCTAAGTATGCTGGAAAAAGAGGGTGTGATAAAAACAGGCAATTATAATAAAGTTGCTTTTGATCGTACAAAATGGTACACGATTACTAAAACAGGGAATAGCATTTTACATAAAGGGCAAATGGAGGTAACCAACAAGGAAAATGTAACTGACTGTGAAGTCAAAGCAATACCAGATAATAATACAAAATGTAATACAAAATGTGAAAAAGACAGAAAGAAAGGAACAGTGGACAAGAAGCCGGAGATAGAGTCATACAATCAAATTCTCCAGAAAGTAAAAAACGAGGATCTTAAACATACTTTTTTAGAATTTATTAAAATGAGAAAGCTAATAAAAAAACCTCTAACAAATAAAGGATTGGAATGCATTATTTCAAGAGTTGAAAATCTTTCATCAGGATGTAATGATCTTGCCATTAAAATTTTGCATCAAAGTATCAGAAATAGTTATCCAGATGTATATGAATTGAAAGAAGAGAAAGCCAGACAAAAAGGCTATAATATTACAAGAGTACAGGCTGATTCTGCTGATCCTGCTCAATTTGCGAGGGATGAGAATGGAGAATTGATAGTTTTTTGATTAGAATTTGCAAACAAGAGCTGATTTTTTGCAATTTATGTACACTTATATTGTGAATGGAAAATAATTTAAACGCTGGTATTTTGTTACGAATGGAAGAAAGGGGATAAAGGTGTGAAAGATTTATTTACAATGGAAGAGTGCATAGAACAGTTAGGAGTATCTCAGCGTACGATACAGAACTATCTTAAAACAGGAATACTGGAAAAATGTTATAAAAAAATATCTAAAAGAAGAAAGCGTTATATCACGGTAGAAAGTGTAGCTAAATTTATCAGAAAAAGAAGTCAGGAGGTTAAAAACAATGAGTAACTATGAAAATAATGCAAAAGTAAGGGTATCCATCAAAAAGAAACTGGGAAACATGGGAGAAAAAAGTAGACTGGTAGAGAGAGAAATTGAGATAACAGATGATAGCCCTCTTAACATGAGGATTGAAAAGAATATCGGAGATAAGATTGAAAGGGCTTTAGCAAGAACTGGTAGATTTATCGGTAAATACTCAGCCTCTAAGTATCTGGGACAGCCGATCAGTGAGATTAAGGCAGAGGAAAGACGTATTGATAACATTATCACAGATAGACAGGCAAAGCTTGACTCTTTCGTGAATGAAATTATAGACAGCTATAAACATAAGGCTATGAAAAACTGTCATTGGACAGAGGAAAGGGCTGAGGAGTATGCTTGCAATACTTTCAGGAGCAATATAGCCGGATCAGGAGCAGAGGACGAGAAAGAGAGAGAGCTTCACAAGAAGTATGTTGAAATGGATGATGAGCTCCTGAGCTATAAAGCAGAAAAGAACGCTCTTGCTGTGGCAAAAGCTGATTACATGGATCAGAACGCCGATCTCATCAAAGAAGTACAGGAGAAACGCCGTAGAGAGGACTTAGAAAAGAGTGGTTTACTGGATGAGTTAGGACTCTCAGAGCCAGCTCCAGTAGAGTCTGAGGAGAAAGAAGAAACAGAAATAAATGAAAGCGAGGAAAAATAAATGAGTGTAACATTTAGAAGTAAACAGCCTTATTTACAGGTAGCAAAATGTTTATTATATCCGGTATCTAATTTTTGTGATGAAGAAACTTATTACAGTGAAACGGGTACACCAGTACACGTTATTAGAGAAACTGTAGGAATAGGATTTAATTCTAAAATAGAGGGATGCTACATCTTTCAAGAAGGTGAGAAACATAATAAGCTCACTCTCACAGATCCAGATGAGATTGAAAGGATGAGAGCCTTTATAGAGAGCAGAGACTACATCATAGAGTTAGAAGAATAGAGTTTTTAGGCTATGAAGTCAGAGGCAAGAGTGGAAGTTTTTCCCCAGATACTCAAATTTACAAGCTTTAGCTTTTTTTTAATGTTTTTCTTAATTGATTTTTAGTTAAACAGAGGCTATTACATGAAAAAAGAGAGGAACGGGGATGGACTGCACAAAAATTTCATGCACTTATGCAGTTTTAGGAGGAAAACAGATGGATGAGAAATATATGGAGGAGCTGGATCCAGTAGAGCAGATACCAGATCTGGCAGATCAGGAGCCGGAAAACGCTATGGAAACAGAGGAGCAGATCCGAGAAAGAGTGAGAGCTGAGCTTTCTCAGGAGTATGATAGATACATAGATCAGAGGATTACACAAGCTCGAAAGAAATGGGAGAGCAAGAAAGCAAGAGAAACGGCTGAGAGCTTAGACCGTGTGAACAAGCTGAGAGCCATAGAGTCACAGAAACGCCAGAAGGAGCTGGAGCTTAAAGAACATGAGATTGCCATAAAAGAGTTAAGGCTTGATATTGTGGATATGATTGCTCTTGAGGGCTTAGCTACAGACTTTAGACAGCTTATTCCTTATGAGGATCTCTTAGCTATCCCAGATCCGGCAGAACGCTACGGAGAGCTCAAAAAGAGGATCATAAACCTCAAGGTAGAATTTTATAAGCTGGTAGATCAAGAAGTGAAAAAACAGACCAGTTCTCTACAGGTACAGAAAAGAGGTATGGCATAATGGGGACTATGTTTGAGATACCGGGATGGGAAGAATTTACTAAACGTTGTCAAAATGTTGTAGATAAGTGGGATGCTAAGAAAGCTCTGTTATTAGAAAAAATGGGTACTATATGCCAGGCTGAGATAAAGGCAGAAATAGACAGAGGCGAGCATGTAGATACATCCAGATTAATTGATAGTATAAGTGTTTTTGTAGGAGGAATACCTCACGATTATGTGGAGGTAGGGACTAATGTAGAGTATGCACTCTATGTTAATGATGGTCATGCACAGCATAGGAGATTTTTACCTGTATCATATCTTTCTGTTAAAGGTAAGAAAAAATATATTGATTCCTCTGAAAATATTGGAGGAATAATGTTAAAAGAGCGTTATATCCCCGGTGCATTTTTTCTGGAGAAGGGTATGCAAGCGGCTACTCCTAGAATGAAAAGACTGGGGGAGAGCTTTATGGTTCAAATTGGAAGAGAGATAGAAGGCTCTGGAATGTAATATTAAAAGTGAAAAAGACTCGATTCTTGAAAATTCAGGAGTTGAGTCCTTTTTTTTTCTAAATGAGGAGGTGAAATAGTTGATTGAATTTGGAGCGAAACTTGCGTTAAAAGATAATATGATTGCTGTAATTCAGAAGAATATACAGGCACAGAAAAAACTTACAGATCAGGTTAATAAGTCCAGAGAGGCACTTGGCAAACTTTCAAAAGGTAAACATCAAATAAAAGTTGACGGAACTTCTGCTCAAAAAGAGGCTCAGAAAATAGCTAATAAACTTGGAGAACTTAGTAAAGCTATTACATCTACAGTACAAGTGGAGACAAGTCCAGCTCATGCTCAGATAAATAAACTCTTAGAAAAATTGAAAGAGATTAAAAGTAATCCTGTTTATATAAAGGCTGAGGCGAATGTACAGGCGGCAAAACGGCGTTTAGTAGAAATAAAAGAAAAACTGGACGTTATGAAAAATAAGATAGTATCTCCTATCATTAAGTTGAAAGATACCGCAAGTAAGAAAATTCAAACAATTAAAAAAGCGTTATCTGAGATTGGGAATAAGGTATTTACGCCTGTAATTCGTGCTAAAGATGCAGCTACTAAAGTTATTAATCCATTAATGATAAAAATTAAAACCATTGGTAAAACCATAGCAAGTCCTTTAGTAAAGGTAAAAGATTCGGCTACAGGTATTGTTTCAAAAATAAAAGCGAAGTTGGATAGCCTGAAAGGTTCTCACAATGCCCCTGTAGGAGTAGAGGACAATGCTTCAAGTGATATTGGTAAAATTACTTCAATGCTGAAAACGCTTGGAGCTGGAGTGATGATTAAAGTAGGGCTTGAAAAGATTGGAGAACTTGCGTCTAATACTTTTAGTGCTGGTACAATGTTGGAACAGCAACAGATTTCTATTGAGCACTTTGTTGGGGTGAATAACCGG
>OGIW01000487.1_pt1 | contig 32920 bp, 36 predicted proteins | sample 1571921 | NCBI WGS metagenome assembly OGIW01 (sample SAMEA2582112, study PRJEB24529) | metagenome | biome: Human gut stool | place: China | collected 2011 | reverse complement strand
ATAAGAAAATTTATCCTGCAAGATTGCTTCAAGAATCAACTTGTCGGCACACTAGATTACTGAATAGATGATATAAGAATATTTATTCAGTGAAATATAAATTTATAAGAAGGTGAACATTATTAAAGTATATTATTTGATTGATTTTGAAAACGTAGGGTGTGAAGGTCTGAATGGATGTGAAAAATTAGGTGAATCTGATTATATTCATCTTTTTTATACAAATAACAATAAGAAAATAGACCTGGATATTATCAGCAATCATGGAGCTGCGAAGCTGATCACACACAAAGTTCCGACCGGAAAGCAGTCAGCAGATATGCATCTGGGATCTTACCTGGGATATCTGGTAGGCGCAAAACATATGGATCAGAAAGAATCCTGTAAGTTTGTGATTGTCAGCAAAGATACCGGCTATGATCCGATTATTCAGTTCTGGAAAACGGAAAAGAAAGCGAAGGTCGTAAGAATTGATAAAATTTCCAACAAGCAGACAAAGAATAAACAAAAAGATAATAAGCAAAAAGACGTTAAACCTGAAAATGCAAAGACATTGGAAGTAAATCCAAAAGAACGAAAACAGCCAAAACAGAAAGCATCTAAACAGCAGAAAAAAATAATTGACATGAACGTAGGGTTAAAGAAACCTCAGCAGGAAGTAGAACAGATTTTAAACAATGCAGGAATGTCAAAGGAAGTTGTAAATTATGTGTCTGCGGTGGTTGGGAAGAATACGGAAGGCAAACAAAGAAAGCAGCAGATATACAAGACAATCGTTTCAAAATACGGACAGGAAAAAGGCTTAAGTATATACAGCCGTATCAAAAAGAAAATCTGAAAAAAGAAGGAGGCCGGGAACTGAATCAGCCCCCGGCAAAAGTATGAAAAAGAAAAAGTTTTATTGCAATTACTCTTTGCTCTGTACAGGTAATAATATAACCAGAAAATGTGAGAAATATGTGGTGAGAATTTGAAAAAAATGTGAAATATAATTGCATAATGACGACATTGTAACTTACTGCTGTATATGGTAATATATAGAAATAAAAAGGAAGAAATACGTATTTTTGAAACATTTTTAGATACAGGAGATAAGGTATGCAATTAAATCTGGAACAGAAAAAATTAATTCGAAGCTCTACTATGGGGCAGTCGATTATTAGAGGGGTAGCAGGTTCTGGAAAAACAACGGTAGCAGTACATAGGATTTCGTTTCTTCTTAACAATTATTGCTATGATGTAAATGACAAAATCCTGATGGTTACTTATAATAAAAGCCTGACCAATTATATCGAATATATATACAGCCAGATTGATGAAGAAGATCAATATGGGCTGTTTGATAAATTAGATATACAGAAAAATGTAAAAATAACGAACATAGATAAATTACTGTTTTCTTATTTCAAAGCATTTTGTAAGGAAAATCAAAAACAATTACAGCTTATTTCAAAACAAAAAGAAAATGAAATATGGCAGCGCAGTCTTAACAGTGTAAAAAAGACTTTTGGGGATATTAAAATTTTAGACAGCAAATATCTGGGTTTTCTTAAAAATGAGATTGCCTGGATGAAGGCATGTAATTATGTGGAATATGAAAGTTATCAGTCAGCAGACCGAATCGGCAGAACAGGAAGTAAAGGAAACAATGAAGGACCTCAAAAACTGCAAAAAAACAGTCGAATCAGGCAGGCAATTTATGAACTGATGGCAGTATATACCAAAGCATGCTTTGCTGAGGGGCTTTGTGATTTTCAGGATGTGGCATTATATGCTTTAAAATATCTAAGGAATCATAAAATACAAAAATATACACATATTATTATTGACGAAAGTCAGGATCTGTCCAGAGTTCAGCTGCAATGTCTGATGCAAATGTATGAATCTGAAAAAGACTACAGCAGTATTATGTTTGTGGCAGATACAGCACAGAGTATTTACAGTACATCTTGGCTTGTAAAAGGACGGAGTTTTACAAGCATTGGCCTGGATATGACAGGAAAAAGTACATCTCTCGCAAAGAATTACCGTACAACTACGCAGATTGCAGAGGCGGCATACAGTCTGATTAGTGAAGATACAGATATTGTTAATGATGATAATTTTGTAAAACCGTCATTAATTGATAAGCAGGGAAGCTATCCGATCTTTACTCAATATCATACAATTCAGGAAGAAATAGTGGGTACAGAAGGACTTCTGAGAAAACTTCTGAAACGGTATGATGCAAAAGAAATTGCTATTGTTGCCAGAACGAAAAGAGTTCTGGAAGAATTTCAAAATGAAATGGATAAAAATATAAAAACAGCGTTGTATACTACACAGGAGGGAATTAACTTTGGAGAGGATACAATAAAACTTCTGACTATGCACTCAATTAAGGGACTAGAATTTAAGATTGTGATTCTGATAGGGTTGTCAGAAAAAATTCTTCCAAATCCAAATTTATTGCAGGAGAATGAAGACGCCGCTTATGTAGAAACCATGGAACGAAAATTGTTATATGTAGGTATGACAAGAGCAACAGAAAAATTATATATGAGCTGTCATGGAACAGCTTCGCGTTTTATTTCCAGTATAGAGCCTGAGTTCTTAAAAATGAAGGAAAAGGCAGCGTTTCGTTGTCTGGCAGATATTCCATTAAAGAATTATCTGTTTATGGACAAAATTGCAGATCCCTATAATAAAGAAGAAAAAATTCGTCAGTGGTTATTACGGGAATTACGAGAAGTTTATCATTATCCAACAGAACTGTTGGAAATAGAATGGAAAGTACAGTCTTTTTCTCAGACAGGTTTTGCAGATATTGCAGTTATGATTTATCGTAATAACAGAAAAGTGCCGTATATTCTGGCTGAAGTTAAACAATATCAATCTGGAATTAATCATGCAGAAGAACAACTGCGTTCTTATATGGCTGTCAGTCCTGAAACGTGTTATGGAATCATTACGGATGGGAATGAATTAAAAATTATTGATAAGACCGGGACAGAAATAGAAGACATTCCAAAGTTTGATTTTTCCATGCTGGCATCCGGAATAACAGAGTATATGTATAAAGATTTGGTAAAGGGTGTAAAACATCACTATATCTGTGATGATGAACAGCCAGAGGAATTTATTATTCAGGAAAAACAGGGAGAAAGAGTTTTAAACGCAAGCGAACTGGTTACATGCCCTGTGTTTGCGGAAATAGCCGCAGGAGTTCCTATTGAAATGGTTGAGGGAATTACAGAAACATGCCGTCTTCCCAGAGAATGGCTTTCTGCACCTTATGAGACATTTCTTCTCACAGTACGTGGAGATTCTATGACAGGCGTAGGAATTGATAATGGTGATAAGGTTGTTTTACGGCAGACAAATGTGGTGGATAATAATCAGATTGCAGCGGTGGAACTGGATGGAAATGTTACATTAAAAACATTCATGAAGATGGGAAGCACAATTTTGTTAATTTCACAAAATAAGGATTACGAACCAATGATGGTTGACGCGGAACAGATCAGGATACTGGGACATGCAATTGGAGTAATAAAAGAAGAAAAAATAAATAATGATATGTAAAAAATAATGGAACCAGACAAATAGGAAAGCAGGTTTTTGGAATATTTGTCTGGTTCTTTTATCAAACAGATCGTAAAATAAAAACAAAGGAAGAACATTATGAACATACAGATTTTCGGAACAAAGAAAAATTTCGACAGTAAGAAAGCAGAACGATATTTCAAAGAACGTGGAGTCAAGTATCAGTTTATTGATATGAGAGAAAAAGGATTGAGCAAAGGTGAATTCCAGTCTGTTTGCCAGGCAGTAGGTGGATATGACAAGCTGATAGATACTAATAGTAAAGACAAAGATCTGCTGGCTCTTATTACTTACATTGCAGAAGAAGATAGGGCAGAGAAAATCCTAGAAAATCAGAGCATCATCAAAGTCCCAGTTGTAAGAAATGGAAAACAGGCAACGGTAGGATATCAGCCAGAGATTTGGAAAAACTGGAAATAAAAAATGTGAATGTATTTAAAATGATAAGAGATAAAAGGAAAAATAAAAATGGTAAAAATCAGAATCATAAAGAAAAATAATGACTGCAGCATGGAATACGAAGTAGGTGATATTTGTGAGGTCACAGGCACCTGGTATGGCGGTGTGCATATCAACGGCCGTTCTGGAATTCCGGTATCGCTTGATAAAGAGGAATACATGGAACTCAACACAGAACCTGAAATAGAAGAAGACGATGCAGAAGAGACAAACAGATCCGAAACACCGGAACATGATATCCACGTAGGAGACATCGTGCAGCATTTCAAAAGAGAATGGGTATCCGCAGACACATCCGAATATCTCTACAAAATACTGGCAGTCGCCCATCACACAGAAAATGGCGAAAAACTGATGATCTATCAGGCACTTTACGCACCTTTTAAAATTTGTGCCAGACCATATGATATGTTTATGAGCGAAGTAGACAGAGAAAAATATCCTGATATTAAGCAGAAATACAGATTTGAGAAAGTTATGGCAAAATAGCAGGAATCAATCTGTACAAATTTACTTTATTGTTGTATAGTGATAAAAATACTTATAGAAACGGAAGGAAAAAACAATGCAGAAAGTATTAGTAGTTGTAGACATGCAGAACGATTTTATTGATGGAGCTCTTGGAACGAAAGAAGCAGTAGCAATCGTACCTTATGTGGAAGAAAAGATCAAAAACTTTGACGGAACCGTATTCTTTACCAGAGATACTCACGAAACATATTATCTTGATACTCAGGAAGGCAAGAAACTTCCGGTACCGCACTGCATCAGAGATACCGAAGGATGGCAGATCAGAAGTGAATTAGACGCACTCAGAAAAACAGAACCGATCGATAAAGAAACTTTTGGTTCTACAGATTTGGCTGGAGAACTGGTTCAATTGAATGAAGATCAGGGAATTGAAAGCATCACATTTGTAGGTTTATGTACAGATATCTGCGTAATTTCCAATGCACTTCTCGTTAAAGCATCCCTCCCGGAAGTTCCGATCATTGTAGACGCGAAATGCTGCGCAGGCGTAACACCGGAAAGCCATGGGAATGCACTGAAAGCTATGGAAGTATGTCAGATTCAGATTGAGAGATAAAAGTTCAAATTAAATACTAAACTGCGAAGCAGTATTCGATTATGAGCAAGTAGCGAAGCGGATGATTTTATCTGCTTGACAGAGAATTAAAAAACAGCGTTAGGATTCAGAAACGAGGAGTGACATTATAATGAAGACAATTACAAGAGACGAGGCATTTACTTTATTAAAGAAATACAACAAGGATCCATTTCACATTCAGCATGCACTGACTGTAGAGGCAGTAATGAAATGGTACGCTAACGAACTTGGCTACGGTGAAAATGCAGAATACTGGGGAATCGTAGGACTCCTCCACGACATCGACTTCGAACTTTACCCGGAAGAACATTGCCTCAAAGCCCCGGAAATGCTCCGCGAGGCAGGCGTAGGCGAAGATGTGATCCATGCAGTCGTATCACATGGTTATGGAATCACAGTAGGCTGCGGCGCAACTATTGACGTAGCACCGGAACATGAGATGGAAAAAGTTCTCTTCGCCGCCGATGAGCTGACAGGTCTGATCTGGGCAGCAGCACTGATGCGTCCGTCAAAGAGCACCAAGGACATGGAACTGAAATCTCTGAAAAAGAAATATAAAAGCAAAGGCTTTGCAGCAGGATGCTCCAGAGAAGTCATTGAACGCGGCGCTGACCAGCTCGGCTGGGAATTACAGAAGCTGCTGACTATGACATTACAGGCGATGGCAGACTGCGAGGATGAGATTAAGGCGGAGATGGATGCGGAAGCGTAATTGAACGTTTGACTTATCGACTTATTACCAGAAATGAATGATGGAATCAGAGAACCAGACTGTATGTAGGGGAAGAAACCTATGTGCAGTCTGGCTTTCTTTTTATATGGAAGATGATGAAAGAAAAAAGATGTCAAAAAAGAAATATGCAACAGTTTTTGTGTATTATAGATAAGTGAATATAATAAAAAATGTCTGACGAAAATTGTTGCTGTTTATGTCAAAAAATTGTATAATATGTCACAAAGAAGTTAGATTTATCAGAAAAATTAAGGCATAAGAAACAAAACAGGTATTTTGCAGATAAAACAGGAGTGAAATCAGTGCTGGATGGCATTTGGTGAGTGAATATATGACAGATATAGATAAAACATTAAAATATTACAACAAAAATGCGCAGTCTTTTGCATCTGGGACTGTTTCAGTAAAGTTTACAGAAGTACAAGACAAATTTCTGGAGAAACTTAACCCAGATGCGTATATTCTTGACTTTGGCTGTGGCGCAGGAAGAGATACAAAGTATTTTCTGAGTCGTGGATATCAAATAGATGCAATTGACGGTTCAGAACAATTATGCCGGATTGCAAGTAAATATACAGGAATTAAAGTCAGGCAGATGCTGTTTCAAGAATTGGATGAAAAAGAAAAATATGATGGTATATGGGCTTGTGCATCTATTCTCCATTTGCCGAAAAAACAACTGCGTGAAGTTTTGGAAAATATGTATGCAGCATTGAAATCGGAAGGATGGATTTATACCTCTTTCAAATACGGAAAATTTGAAGGCGAACGAAATGGAAGATATTTTACCGATTTTACAACAGATACATTTAAAGAGTTCATACATGACATGCATGGCCTTAAAATAGAAGAACATTGGATCACAGGAGATGTCCGGCCGGGAAGAGGTGAGGAAAAATGGCTGAATTTACTTCTACAGAAAAAGTAAACATCGGGTATGAAAACGAATATTCTACAGATGCAATGACCGGTGGACCGGATAAAAGAAGACAGCTATATTATCAGCTGATCCAGAGTATGAAAAAAGCAGAAAGCGTTGATATCATTGTCTCTTTTCTTATGGAATCCGGAGTGAGAATGCTGCTGAAGGAACTGGAACATACTTTGAAACGTGGAGCCAAAATCCGAATCCTGACAGGAAACTACCTTGGAATTACACAGCCATCAGCACTATATCTGATCAAAAGAAAACTTGGTGACAGAGTTGATCTTAGATTTTATTGTGAAAAAGGACGTTCCTTTCATCCAAAGTCTTACATTTTCCATTATACAGATCACAGTGAACTTTATATCGGTTCTTCTAATATTTCCAGAAGTGCGCTGACCTCAGGAATAGAATGGAATTATCGGTTCAGCAGTCAGAAAGACCCGGAAAACTACAAAGAGTTCTTTCATACATTTGAAGATTTATTTGAGAATCATTCCATTATCATTGATGACAAAGAATTAAAACGTTACTCCCAGAACTGGCATCGTCCGGCGGTGGCAAGAGACCTTGACAGATATGACTTTACAGAGTCGGAAACAAATGATACGAAAATAAAATCTTTATATGAACCAAGAGGAGCACAGATCGAGGCATTGTGCGCATTGGAAGATACAAGAGCAGAAGGAGCACAGAAAGCACTCATTCAGGCTGCAACGGGCATCGGGAAAACATTTTTGGCTGCGTTTGATTCAAAAAAATATGAGAAAGTGTTGTTTGTTGCACATAGGGAAGAGATTCTGAAACAGGCAGCAGTTTCTTTTCAGAACGTAAGAAATTCCAAAGACTATGGATTTTTTATGGGAGCTGAGAAATGCACAGATAAACCGCTTATATTTGCCTCGGTAGCAAGCCTTGGGAAACCGGAATATTTGAATGAAAAATATTTTGCCTCGGATTACTTCGATTACGTGGTGATTGATGAATTTCATCATGCAGTCAATGACCAATATCGAAGAATTGTAGAATATTTCAGACCGCAGTTTCTCCTTGGACTGACGGCAACGCCTGAGAGAATGGACGGCAAAAATATATATGAAATCTGCGATTATAATGTGCCGTATGAGATTTCGCTGAAAGACGGAATCAATAAGGGAATGCTGGTTCCGTTTCATTACTATGGAATTTATGATGAGACTGACTACACAAAATTACATATAGTCAAAGGAAAATATGCAGAAGATGAACTGAACAGAACTTATATCGGGAATGCTTACAGGCATGAGTTGATTTACAAATATTACTGCAAATATGGCTCCAGGCAGGCATTAGGATTCTGCTGTTCCAGAAAACATGCAGAAGAAATGGCAAAAGAATTCGGTAAAAGAGGAATTCCGTCGGCAGCAGTTTATAGCAACGCAGATGGCGAGTTTTCTATGGACAGAGCAGAAGCGATTGCGAAACTGAAAAGCGGAGAAATTAAAGTTATCTTTTCAGTGGATATGTTCAACGAAGGCGTAGATATTCCATCAGTCGATATGGTAATGTTCCTGCGTCCGACAGAATCCCCGGTTGTATTTCTACAGCAGCTTGGAAGGGGATTGCGCAGAAATAAGGGAAAAGAATATCTCAATGTTCTGGACTTTATCGGCAATTATGAAAAAGCGGGAAGAGTCAGATATTTGCTGACTGGGAGAAATAAAACAGGAAAAGAAACCTATTGTCCGGCAGATAAAACGGACTACCCAGATGACTGTTTTGTTGATTTTGATATGAGATTAATTGATCTGTTTGCAGAAATGGACAAGAAACAACTGACGATCCAAGAACAGATCAGAAACGAGTATTTCCGGATCAAAGAACTGCTTGGCAAACGACCGACCAGAATGGATTTGTTTACTTATATGGATGATGATGTTTATCAGATGGCAGTTACACATTCGAATGAAAATCCGTTTAAAAAGTATCTGAATTACCTGGAAGAATTGGATGAACTCACAGATGAGCAGAAAAGATTCTGTCAGGGAATCGGAAAAGACTTTATAAATCTGCTGGAAAACACCAACATGAGCAAGGTGTATAAAATGCCGGTACTGATGGCTTTTTATAACCATGGGAATGTGAGAATGAAGGTGTCAGAGGCAGAACTTCTGGCAAGCTGGAAAGAATTTTTCTCTACAGGAACAAACTGGAAGGATTTGGAGAAAGAGATTACATATGAGGAATATCGCAAGATTTCGGATAAGAACCATATCCAAAAGATAATGAAAATGCCGGTACACTTTCTGTTAAAATCTGGGGAAGAATTCTTTGTGAAAAAGGATGGCGCGGCGTTGGCATTGAGGGATGAAATGGAAGAAATTGTGAAGGAGCCAGTGCTGGCGGAACAAATGAAGGATGTTATTGAGTATAGGGCGATGGATTATTATCGGAGACGGTATAAAGAGCAGATAAAAGCACTTTTATAGTGATGGAGAAGATGCGTATGGAATCAGAAAATTATGTGTATAAAAAAGAAATAGATTGGTCTACGTTGATGGAAGGCTTTACATTGCCGTTAGATAATCAGGTGATTTTTCTCCGAAATATGGAGAATTTTTTACAGCGTGGACAATCTAAAATCATTCATTTTTTTATGAACGGAAAGACGTATGATGCCAAAATCGTTAATATGAATAACTCAGTAGAAAAGAGAAAGAAGGATGCCTATCAGATCAGATATCCGAGAAATGGAGAGCTGTCACAGGCATTTCAGCAATACTTTTTCAAAAGCATGAGTTACATAAAGATGATTCGTGAAAGCAGAGATCCTAAAGACAGAAGCTATGTAAAAATGCTGGATGGGCTAAAGGAATATCTTGCTATTTATACAACAGAATATGAAGATACTTTTCTCCTGGAGCCAATAGCACAGGATGATTTTCAGGTTATGAAAAAGGCAATTCAAGGAATGCGAGAGCGGACTGTGGAGAACGAAATAGAATATGAGATGGAAGATAAAAGTAGTGGAATAGAAAAGAAGTTACAGATTGTCAAGATTCGTAAACTGAACAGAAAAATTGGAGAAAATTTGAAGCTGTTGTATGGATACCGATGCCAGATATGCGGACAGGTGATTGGAGAAAAATATGGCTCACATATCGCAGAGGCACATCACATTGATTATTTTGTTAATAGTTTGAATAATGATGCGAATAACCAGATGATTGTATGTCCGAATCATCATAGTGTTATACATGATACGAATCCGGTGTTTGACCGGAGGAGGATGGCGTATAGGTTTGACAATGGGGTGGAAGAGAGGATAAGACTTAATAAACACTTGGTATAGTTTATCAGAGAAAAATACCACTATACAAAAATATAATGCTTTATAAAATGCAGTAAAGATATGGATTAAAAAATTATGCAAGAATGTCTTTGAAAGGAATGTATGAATAAAAAAAATAATTCGAAAAATATACAATATATTAATAAATGCATGTTGTCTCAAGAACAAATGATTGAAATTCAGGAAGAGGCTTATTATAGAGCTTTGAAAAGAATTGAGCAAGAACATGTATTGAATAAGGAGCTTAAAGGGAAGAGGGAAAAAAAGAAATTTAAAAGAAGTGAGAGAGTACTTCTTGTATTAAATGCCTTGTTTTTTCCGTGGAAAATCAATAAAAGTTTTTTTATTGATAATCAAATATATGATAGTGTACTTGTAATGTCTACTTTTATGATAATGATAGTTGTTGGAAGTTTTATGTGGGCATTAGGCATTGGATGGTTGATAGATATACTTATTGTGAGGAGAATAGACAGCATGATTGAAGACGTTAGCAAAGGACTCATTTTGTTATTTTTGGGTTCTGCCTTTATATTATCAGGAAAGGCATTTGAAAAAGAGACAGATAGCACTAAAATATATGCATATTCTGCCAGTATTTATGCGCTGATTAGTTGTATAGCGGCAATAATAACTATAGCTGCTAAATAATATTGTTACTGTATGTGACGGATAATTATGGAAGAACCATGCAGAAAGGCCACAAGTCAGGATTTCTGTTAGGGGTGTCTACTTGACATCTAACTACTCGATAGAAAGTTTTGTACGATATTTTTATAAAAAATTGTAAAGTGATGAAAAAGGGGTAACAAAATGAAATTGAAAAATATTATTGAAGAATTTTTAAAAGCTCAGAATGATGAAACTAGAGCTACTTATAAAAAGAAGATATATGTTTTTGGTGAATACCTAGTTGAAAAAAAGAATGCTACAGATGCTAATTTTGTTAGTATTTTAAAGGGAATGGAAATTAAAGATTTTATGGAGAGCTTAGAATTTTATGTAAAAAATAATAATATTAGTTTTGAATCTTCTGCTGAGTTATATGGCTCTTCCGCATATTTGCGTATGAAGCTGGAAATTTAATGTTGGAAATGGTATACTATGAGAAGCTTGTTTTATAAGGAGTACTACCATGACAGACGCAACAAATAGTTTATCATTATCTCAGTTTTATCCTCAGAATTTATTGATTGAATCTGTTCTTGTCGAAGACAAGGAAATTCATATTAAAATGCGCTCTCATACAAAAAGATGTAACTGTCCTAAATGCATAGTGGAGTCTTCTAGTCTGCATGCAACGCATCACCGTAAAGTTCAAGATTTGCCTATTTACGGAAAAAGAGTAATGCTTGACGTTAACCTTTATGAGTTTAATTGCGTCAATCCTGAATGCTCTATAACATCATTTACGGAAACTTTTGAGAACTTTTTAAATAATTACAGTTATATGACAGAACGGCTGGTTGCTTTGATGACAACATTAGCTCTTGAAACCAGTTGCGAAAGTTGTGCTAGAATTCTTAAATCAATGAATATTAAAACAAGTGGTGATACCGTGATTCGTACGCTCATTAAGAGATATGAAAAACAGTCAGAAGCCGAATGCGGTTCTGCTATCGGAATTGACGATTTTGCTTATAAGAAAAGACACACATATGGAACGATTATATTAGACGAAGAAACGCATAAACCTGTAGCTATTTTAGATGGACGTGATGGAGTTACGCTGAAAGAATGGTTGAAAACGAATAAACAAGTTAAGACTGTTACAAGAGACAGGGCAAGTGCATATGCAAAAGCTGTAGAAGAAATACTACCGGATTGTATGCAGATTGCGGACAGATTCCATCTTCATCAGAACCTTATGGATGCTGTTAATAAAATATTAAGTCGCGAAATAGCCTCAACTACAGCGATTACTTCCAAAGAAACTATAAAAGAGAATCTTCCTGAACGGTCGGAAAGTGTACCTTGTAAAAAAAATCGAACCCATTGTGGATAACTTTACGGAAGCTGAACAAAAACGTTTACAACTGATTCAGCAGATTCAGAAAATGTACCAAACCGGAATAAGTATCCGAGAAATTACAAGGAGATTTCAAATCAATAGACAGACAACAAAAAATATTTAAAGGGAGATCCAATGATTCTTTGCCGCACAAACAAGCGAAGTAGTCTCGACCAGCATAAAGATTTTATTATCAGATGTTTAACAGAAGGAAAAACACAATCTGAAACGGCACGTCTGGTAATGGATTTGGGATGTGCTTGTGGAAATGGTAATGTCCGTCAATATGTACATTCCGTGGCAGTGCAATATCAGATAGATGTGAATAAATATGTTTCTTCTTCCCATGAAACCGCTCAATCAAAAAAGGCAAAAACGGATTATATTACCAGAAAAGGAATCTTTCAGTATCTATGGTTAAATGGATATCTAACTTTGGAACACTATGAATATTTGTGGAATAAATATAGTATTTTGCAGGAAATTGAAAAATGTATTCGTGAATTCCGTGAAATATTTCGGACGAAAAAAATGCCATTATTATATCTATTTATTGACCGCTACAAGTATTCTTCATTAAAAGAGTTAGCATCTTTTGCAAGTGGATTGGAAAAGGATATTTCAGCTGTTGAAAATGCAGTTGCCAGTGACTTAAGCAATGCTTTTGTAGAAGGAACAAATAACAAAGTGAAGATGGTAAAACGCACTATGTATGGTCGATGTAGCAAGAAGTTATTAGCAGCAAAGCTGATGTACAATCCTGTATAAAATCAGGATTGCACGTAAATATGCGGAAGAACCTCACCCTGGATGCAGGAAAGCATCGTTATTCAGCATCTCCTGTCTTCTGTGAATCTATTGTAAACCTGAAGATCACATCAGCATCCGTGACTGTCCTGGATCAGGATATGCATGAAATTGTACGCCACAAACGGCTTTACGGAAGCGACCACGAAAGCATGGACTGGGTACCGTATCTTGCCTATATAGCCAGGAAGCCACGTTCCCTGCGTAACAGTGGCATTTACGATATGATGCCGCAAACCATGCGGTTGTATATGGACAGCTGCGAAAGTAAGGACCGTGGGCGTATCCTTAAGGTACTTGCAGAGCTTACAGAACGTACCGGATTTACCAGTGCAGTCAATACTGTCAACGAGGCTGTACGCATGAATGCGACTGATCCGGATAGTCTTGAAACCCTGTACAGGCGGACTTATGCGGATGTTCCAGTCCTGCCGCCTCTGGATTCCGGGCCTGATATTCCAAAACAAAGGATCATTCCCTTTAGAAATGATCTTCAGAAACTGGATGCCGCCCTACACAAAGGAGGTGCCTTCAATCATGGCTGAAATAGAAAATTCTATTGCGCAATGCTGTAAGCAGCTGAGGCTGTCCACGAACTTTGCCGGACAGGCACTTACGCTGGAAGGAGATACCCCACAAAAGTACCTGTTAAACCTTCTGGAAAATGAGATCAGCTACCGTATTGAAAAAAGAAAAAGTAAATATCTTAATACAGCCGGTTTTCCACGCAGATACCGGGCAGAAGAATTCAAAACAGATGAAATTGATTTTCCTGATGGTATCAGTTTTCAAAGCCTGCTTGACCTGGATTTTTATCATGCTGGAAAAAATGTCATCATGTATGGAGGTACAGGAACCGGCAAAACGATGCTGTTAATACTGATCGGGATGTCGGCCTGCAATCAGGAGATCCCAGTCAGATTCTATCGCACTGCAGGACTGATCAACCTGTTTTCTGAAAGTCAGGGAAAAGGTACGCTCAGTACGTTGAAAAAGAAATTAAACAGCGCACAGATCCTGATCCTGGATGAATTCGGCTATGTTCCATATGACAGGAACGGTTCGCAGCTTCTGTTTGATTATCTGTCTGAGATACACGAGCAGAAATCTGTCATCCTGAATACGAACCTGGAATTCTCTCAATGGGTGAATGTTCTTTACGACCAGCGAATGACAACGGCACTGATCGGCAGGCTGACCCATCATGTAGAACTGATCCTGTTTCCTGGTGTCAATAACCGATTACGGGAATCCAGCATTAATGAAACACTTTCAAAGATCAACAGTCAGAATGGGTAAATTGCCCTAAAGTAAAGTCTGCTTCTACGCAGGCAAAATATTTAAAGAATGTCTGCAATGCCCTTTTAAATAGCTGGCAGGTACCATGACTGCCAGCCGGGCTTGCAATTACCTACAAAATGCAGCTGCAACGACCTACAAAAAGTTTTTGCAATTTTATGCAAAAAGGTCTTGCAAAAAACAGTGGAGGAAAGTCTATAGATGTGGTAGAATAAAGAAAAACAAATCAAAAAATTATAGATAGATGAAGGCAGGAATCTGTTTAATTGATGTAGAGTATGATCAGTTTGTATATCACTAAGATGCACAGTTGTAAATTGGCAGAAGAGATAATGATTTAGATAAGGATAAATATTGGATTGTACAGAAAAATATTTTGAGGATAATAGTTTAAGTGTAGCCGCGGATTAAGAATATCTTCATGCTTTGAAAAGATTATAAAGTTGATTCTAAGGTCGGTAATTCTTTGTTAATGCAGATTTAAATTGAAAAAATATCTTTTATAAAGAGGAGGTTTGAAAATATGAGCGATATAAAAAATATTTTTGTTTCGCATTATCATACAGATGCGGAAAGAATAGAAGATTTAAAGTCATTGCTTGGTACGCATGGTATGACAATGAAAGATAGCTCAATCTATGAAAATAAAAATCCTAATAATGCTCATAATGAAGAATATATAAAATCCATTATTCGACCACAAATTGGTTGGGCGGGGACAATGGTTGTACTGATAGGTAAGGATACGAGTAAAAGTGAGTATGTAAATTGGGAAATAGAATATGCTGCAAAAAAAGGGAAACGTATAGTGGGTGTTTATTTACCAGGAGAAAGTGATAGTGAACTTCCAGAAGCATTGAATAAATATGGGGATTCACTTCAAAAATGGAACGGAGAAAGTATTATTTCGGGGATTAATGGAGATAACACATGGAACGGACCTAGCAGGAATTGGGGGACAACAAGGGTAACTTGTTAGAATGGTGGAATGAGTAGATGTATTTATATTCATATGTAATTACAAGAGATTATGGCTTTGCTCCGAATCCTTTCTGGAATATTTGCTCATTGGCAACATGTAAACCACAAATTCGGGAACGAGCCTTAATGGGAGACTGGGTTGCAGGATTTGGAGGAGCAAACACGGCGATATCACATAAAATGGTTTTTTTAATGAGAGTCGATGAAATATGTACATTTGATGAGTATTGGGAAGATCCTAGATTTTTTGTGAAAAGACCACGCTTTGATGGAAATTATCAACAGTGTTATGGTGATAATATCTATCACCATATCGGCAATGAATGGATGCAAGAAAATTCGCATCATAGTTATGTAGATGGAATAAATCAAAATAATCTATCACATGATACAAGAATAGACAGAGTATTATTATCATTTTACTATTGGTATTTTGGCGAGAATGCTATAGAACTTCCGGAAGAATTTGCTGAAGTAATTGCTGCTGGAAGACCATATAAAAAATTGCCAGATAATATATGTGCAAATATTGTTAATTGGGTTGGATACCATTACGAAATGGGACAGCAAGGCTTGCCATATAAATGGAACAAATCGGGTCAATTTGTTAGATTTGAAGGTGAAAGAAAATGATAATAAATACAAAAAGAGATGGATTAAAAAAGACAAAAGTATATGATACATACTGGCAATTTGCTTGCGAACGTCAAAATATTTTTATGCGTAAGTTGATGGGAAGTAAATGTAATCTTACGAATGATATGATTTTGCGAGAATATAAGTTTACAAATGCTTATAGAGCAAGCGATAGGGTAAGTCAATATTTGATAAGAAATGTCATTTATCAAAGTGGGTATACGGAGGAAGATACCATATTTCGCATTTTACTTTTTAAAACATTTAACAACATAGAAACATGGGAAAAATTAGAGCATAATTTTGGGATCCTTAATTACAGAAATTTTGATATTGAGCAATATGGGAAAGTATTAAATGATTATTATGATAAAGGAGAAAAATTATATTCGGGTGCATACATAATGGCGTCTGGGAAGACGACTTTTGGGCAAGAACGTAAGTTTATGAACCATTTAATGCTAATAGATTATATGATGAAAGATCATATAACAAAAAAGGTTATTCAATGTCGAAAGCTAGAAGAACTTTATAATACGTTATTGTCATATCCAACCATAGGTACTTTTTTGGCATATCAATATGCTATTGATATTAACTATTCGGAATTGGTGAATTTTAATGAAATGGAATTTGTAATTGCTGGTCCTGGAGCGAAAGCCGGAATACGAAAATGTTTTAGCAATTCAGAAGAATATTCACAAGAGTATATTATTAGATATATGTGCGAACATCAAAAGGAAGAATTTAGACGATTGGGATTAAATTTTGTGACTCTTTGGGGACGAGAACTTCAGCTTATTGACTGTCAAAATATTTTTTGTGAAACAGATAAATATTCTCGTGTTAAATATCCAGATATTTTAGACTGTAGCGGACGAACGAGAATTAAGCAGAAATATAGGATGAAAGAAGATAAAATAGAATACTTTTATCCGCCTAAATGGGGGATAAATGATAAAATAGGGAAAGTTTATGGGAATAAATGAGTGTGCTTTTGGCAGAACTGCAGATGAAGTATATTGTGATATATTTCAAAAACTTGAGAAGTTTGGACAAGTTGCTTTTGGGCGGAATGGACAAACTAAAGAATTAACACATGTATGTATGTCTATAGCTGATCCAACGCAACGTTGGGTAGAGAGCCGGAAACCAGCGGTAAGTCCTGCTTTTGCAATTGCTGAATTAGTTATGATTATGAATGGCAGTGATGAAGCAATCCTGTTAAATGCATGGAATCCTGCACTTCCGAAATATCAGGGGAAATATGACCGGTATCCAGGAGCATATGGAAAACGACTGAGGTATTCTTTTGGGTTTGATCAGATAAGTAGAGCTTATGATGCCTTGAAAAATAATCCAGAATCAAGGCAAGTGGTAATGGAGATTTGGAAACCAGACATAGATCTTCCACAAAGTAAGGGTAGACCAAATAATGATGATATACCATGCAATATTTGCTCATTGCTAAAAATTAGAGATGGAAAATTGTTATGGACTCAGATTATGCGTAGTAATGATATAGTATTTGGCTTACCATATAATTTTTTGCAATTTACATTTTTACAAGAAATCATTGCTGGATGGTTAAATGTTGGAGTTGGCGAGTATATGCATATTAGTGATAGTTTGCATATGTATGTTAACAATAAATGTTGTATTGACCTTGGGAAAAATGTCCATTTGAATACAGAACATCTGAAATTAGAAAAGAAAGAATCAGAAAATGTATTTGGAGAACTATTGATTCGCATGAAGGAACTTTCTCAAAATGAATGTACAAGTGGTTACGTTAAAAGTATTGTTAGAAGTAGATATTTGCCAGAAGCATACCAAAATATGCTAATACTTCTGTGTGAATATATTGCGTATCGCCACAATATGGATGACGAGGTAATTCACTGTTGTGAGCAAAATATTTCTAATACTTTATATCGAGATTTGATGAAAGAATGGATGAAGAAAGAAGAAAGAAATAGACAGTGAAGTATTTTGAATCATTTCGAAAATTATAGGGAGGTGAAGATAAGTGAATATAATCGATATAGGACTAGATGGTTGGAGTACAATTGTGTTCAAATTTAATTGGCTGGCCGTTGTGATTACACTGGTTTTAGTATTGGTAATTTCATTTTTGATGAAGCAATGTTTTAACTATGTTAATAAAAAATCAGTTACAATAGATGAAGTCAATTTGGGAATAGGAAATAGTAGCGTAAAGTTCTCATATAGTAAGAAAGACCAGGAAATAGCTTATAAAATATGGGTGGAATTAAGTACGAGAAAAATCGGGTTGCGTTTTGATAAAGAGAATGATGTAATAAAGGAAGTATATGATTCGTGGTATAAGTTCTTTGAAACAGCAAGAGAATTATTAAAAGATATTCCTGGAAATAGGATTCCGTATTCTGGTGATTTGATAGAACTTACTGAAAAAGTTTTGAATATAGGGCTTCGTCCGCATTTGACAAAATGGCAAGCTAAATATCGAAGGTGGTATGAGGAAGAATTGAAAAGAGATAACGGAACACCTCAGGATATCCAGAAGAAATATCCTGAATATGATGCACTTGTAGAGGATTTAATAGAAACTAATGAAAAAATGATTGAATATAAAAAATTGATGAAGAGAATAGCCTTTGGTAGTGAATGTAATGATGAGCATTGATACATTATAAGAAAATGGTATGCCGGGGTAACTAAACATGTTTTTATCAATGATATACAAGATATTGAGAAAGGGGCATATATAAAATTGCTTGAAGGTAAAAGTGATTTCGATTTTGGTTGTAAGAATTTAGCACTATTATAAAGAGAAAGAATAGATTCTCTTATAAAGATTGTATGTAGTGAAATAAGCAGAAGCTTGAATCGAAAATAGAGAAATATTACTATGGAGAAAGCATACATTAGATCGTTATAATCCATTTGAAGATAGTGTCGCTTATTGTGTGTTAGAAGGATATAGTTCAGATATTTGTAATAGCGTAAATTATCAGTATTCTAAATTGGGTTCAGTGGAAAATTAATTACAGCTTTTAGAAAATGATTATTTAAAAATAAAAATATGCTTGATATAGAGAGTGAATAATAGTGAAATTTTTATGAAGGAGGAAGGTATGGAACCATTATCTGTCGTATTGGTATGGAATGAAACTGATCAGACAAGTGTTGAAAAATATATACAATATACTACAAAAATGTTATCTCGCGATATAAATAGACCATTTTCACGCACAATTAATCTGCCTATTTTTTATTATTCAAATTCTGAAGGAAATGAAGTTCCTATGTTGCCTAAGTTAAAATCAGAGAAAATTTTGATATATGTCTTTATTGGTATTAATAGTGCTTCGTCTGATAAATGGGGAGATTATGTTGAATCCCTATATGATATTGAGAACGCAAAAATTGTCCCGATTGCATTAGATAAATATGCTTATAAAGTGAGTGATAAAGTTCAAAATTATAATTTTATTAGGGAATATGAATTAACTGTTTGTAAGGAACAACAATTGTTTATTTCGATGGCGCATGAAATATATCGCTATGGATTTAATGAAAAAAAGGAAATTATTAGCACGGCTAGTGCGTTGAAAATTTTCTTGAGTCACGCAAAAGAAGGGAAAAATGGGCTAAATATAGCAAAGCAATTGAAAGAATTGATAGACGATTCGGCTATGAGTCGTTTTTTTGATTCGAATGATATTGCACCAGGTTATAGATTTGATGACGAGATAATTAATAATATAAAAGAATCATCGGTTATAATAATTAATTCAGATATTTATTCTTCAAGATATTGGTGCCAGCGAGAAATTCAAACTGCAAAAGAATTTGAAAGACCAATAATAGAAATTGATTTGATTGATAAAGCAATGGATAGGAAGTTTCCGTTTGCGGGTAATGTACCAGTTGTAAGAGTGGATATTATTAATGACAAGGTTGAAGAGGGTGATTTATATAGAATTCTTGAAAATATTATGATAGAAACTATTAGATTTAATTATGTAGATAAAAAATTGAAATTATTGAAACTAGAAATACCTGGAAGAGTAAAAAAAATGTGTAGACCACCTGAAATGATAGACATGCCTAAGCTTATAAAGAAAGGTGAAGATATAGAATTAAAATATGATAAAATTATTTATCCAGATCCACCTATTTATTCTGAAGAAATAGAATTTTTAAAAAAATTGGGAATAGAAATATACACACCTATAGAATATGAAAAGGACAAGTTGTTTGGCAAAAAGGTAGGAATTTCAATATCAGACCCAGAAATAAATGAATTAAAAAATAGTGGACAAAATAAAGTACATTTATCAAAATTGTCACAATATGTGGCAAATTATGTACTGGGTAGAGGAGCAACGCTTATATATGGTGGCGATTTGCGAAAGAATGGGTATACAGAGCAATTGTTGCAGGAAGCGCAGGTATTGAAAGACAGATTGAAAACTCGGGATATTTATTTGAAAAATTATCTTGCGTGGCCTATTTATTTAGCTGATACATTAGAGGTAAAGAAATGGAAAGCACAGTATCGAGGATTGTTGGAAATGAAAGAGATTCCAATTGATGAAACAGTGTCAGACCTTGTTCAAACAGACAAAAAGTTTTTGGCTCCTGATACAGTAGATAATTGGTATGTATGGAGTAAATCTTTGTCGAAAATGCGTTATGAAATGATTAATGATTGTGATGCACGTATATGCGCTGGTGGGAGAAAAGTTGGATATAAGGGAAAAATGCCTGGTGTGTTAGAAGAAATTCTAATTGCATCTGAGCTAGGATGTCCGCTATATTTGCTTGGTGGTTTTGGAGGTGTTGTGCGTGATGTATGTGAACTATTACAAGATAACAAATGTTCCGATTCATTAACAGAGCAGTGGCAATATTCATGTAATAAAGGATATAGAGAATTATTGCAAAGGTATAAAGAACAAGGCGAGGAAGTTGATTATTTGGAACTACAAAATAAATTGAGATGTATTAATTTAAATAATGGCTTAACACAAGAAGAAAATGAGGTATTATTTAATACAGTATATGTGGATGAGGCTATACAATTAATTTTAAAAGGATTACAATCAATATAGAATATTATTTATAGAAAGCGGGTATAAATTATGACACACAAAGTATTTGTTAGTTATCATCATTCAAATGATCAAAAAAAAGCTGAGTATTTAAGAACAACATATGGAGATAATAATACACTTCTTGATCGTTCGTTAGATGAGTCATATGAAAACATGACAGACGATGAAATATTGGCAGCAATTAGGCAGGAGCATTTAAAAGATTCAACAGTTACCATAGTGTTAATTGGGAGCGAAACAGCGAATAGAAAGTGGATAGATTGGGAAATTTATTCTTCATTGCGTCCGTATGGCTCTCGAAGTCGGAACGGATTGTTGGGAATATATTTACCAACTGCTGGTGAAACACCAGCAAGATTGCAGGATAATATCGATTCCGGATATGCAGTAACAATGGAATGGGAAAATATATCATGGCAGTTGGAGAGCAAAATTGATGAAGCATTCAATAATAGAGGAAAAAGTGATTTAGTGCGAAATTCGAGGAAAAGGAGAGAGAGAAACAGTTAAATAGTAAGCGCTTAAATCCTGGGTAGCTTTACTGTCTACGTTTTTAAACTCATAATGATAGTAAATAGATTTTTACTACACTCCGCTTGATAGGAGATAGAAAATTACTACATTTGGAGGTTTCATTATGAGCAAGAAACGTGCTCCAGGGCGCTCCCTGGAAGAATGGATGGAACTGGTAACTGAATGCAGACAAAGCGGCCTGACAGATGCTGCATGGTGTAATGAGCATGGGATATCTCCCAGCTGTTTTTACAATGCAGTTACCCGTCTCCGCAAAAAAGCCTGTCAGATACCGGATCCAGCCCCCAAAGCCAGCACTCTTGACCTTACATCCCATAAACAGGATGTAGTCCAGATTGCTATAGAACCGGAGTCTTCTCCGGCAGGACTGATCCCAGATAATGGAAACAGACCTATGCACCTTGACAATTCACATACGATTGAGATCGAAGCAGACGGATTGCTTATACGAATGAGTAATGAGATCAAACCGTTACTTCTGAAGATGCTTATGGATACGTTGAAGGAGCCGTTATGTTAGCGGACATCTCAAGTGTTGATGCGATCTATATCGTCTGTGGCTTATCCTCAGCTTATTTTTATCCTCAGCTTTTTATTTTTTACTACAATTACAGAGTATATATTTTCAAAGCTGAGGATAATTATTATCTTACGCCACAAATTCTGGCTAATTCTTCTTCGTCATCCATCCATTCAGCAGCTTCAGACATATCAACACTACTATTTTCCATTGCCGTTTTTAACATTTCTATCGATGGAGATGCATATATACGGGTTGTTTGAGTAGAAGTATGTCCGAGTATTCTGGATACAAGTTCAAGTTCAACACCACTTTGATATAGTCCGCAGGCTCTTGTTCTCCGGAGCATGTGTGGATACAGTTTTTGCGGAAGATCTGGATGTTCCGGTCTTATCATTTCTGCATATTTGTTGAGTATACGTTCTACATTTCCCGTTGACATGGCTGATAGATTTCCTTTGATAACTGTATAAAACAAGGGGCACTTACTGTCCATTTCTGAATGGAATCGACACAGATATCTTTTTAAATGTTCGGCAGTTTTATCTGTTATTGACACAATTCTTTCTTTATCACCTTTTCCATGAACTCGAATATAAGGTATTGTCTCATTAAGTTTCAGAGACTCTGTGGTTAATCCTCTTAACTCAGAAACCCTGATCGCTGAATCATAAGTATACGGAGGGTCTGACCATCTAACTAACCGATAAATAAAATAATGAATTAGTAAAAAGTTGATGAAAAGTCTATAAATGTAATGTGACATTGGAGTTTAGCACAATAGAGTTTGAATATTGTGAATCGCTTGAATTGTTGGAAGAATTCTTTCATAAATATATTAATATTAGAAGTTGTCAGTTATTAAGGATTAATCCTGAAACGAAGAAGTGGAATTGCTCTATGGCAACAAGGGCGAATCGCAGGGAAACCAGGTATTTGCCGATTTGCTACCTCATCTGATTAGGGTAATAGAAAATGCCGGAATGCTGATCATTGATGAATTTGGCAATAGTCTTCATAATAAATTGGCTGAAAAAATTAATGAATTCTTTATGGAGAATGTTGCTTTACGCTAAAATGGTTTCATGCTATCATTATTTTAGTTGAAAATTTTGATGGCATGAAGCTATTTTTGATTGGGGGCATGAAAGATTTGAACTTTAATTATTGCTATAAAATTACTTATGAATCAGGGGAAACTTATGACAGACGAAGAAATGAGCTGTCAGTAGAAATTTCAAAAGAAGACTATAAGAAAATTATAACAGGAATATTACAGGAAAGACCGATTGATCAGATTGAAGGGATTTCGGATATAATTGATAAAATGACAGAAAATGTTGAATTTGCGGATCGTTTTATGAATAAAAATGGTTCATTAAGAAAAACACCATTAAAGAAAAAAAGAGCTATTTCAAAACTTGAATTTTTTATTCCGGAATATGAGTATCGGCGATTAAAAAAGATGAAGAATCCAATAGAGACATTGGAACGCCCAGTGGAACATATGACTGTTTATCGGAATGATGGTTCCAGTGTGACTTTGACAGCGGAGAATGGACGTGTGAGTATTGTTGACTCCAGGGAGAAGAATGTAAGGCATATTATTGAGGCAGATCATTTTATTTCGAAAATTTTGTAATGATTTATTACAAATACCATTGATGGTGTCCGTATGTATGCCAACAGATATTTAAAGATATTTGATGTGGATAGTAAACTATTAGACGAAAGCAAAAAATGAAGGGACATAAAAAGATATATGATTAGTTTTTATAAGAGTATTGTTGACCAGGACAGGGCTTCGATTGTTATATGCAATCTTAAGCATGAGATTATCTACATGAATCCGGCAGCTGTTAACAGCTATGCGAAGCGAGGCGGTGATAAACTTATTGGAAGAAGCCTGTTAGATTGTCATAATCAGGAATCCAGGGATAAAATACAGAAGGTAGTGGACTGGTTTGGGGCAGATGAGAGCCATAATCTTGTTTATACTTTCCATAATGAGAAGCAGAATAAAGATGTTTATATGGTTGCACTCAGAGAAGAGGGAAGACTGATAGGATATTATGAAAAACATGAATATCGAAATTCAGAAACTATGAAACAATATGATTTGTGGTGATGTTATGGCACAGGACGAATGGTGCAGGCAGTTATTCAAGAATGAGGAAATACGACAGGAACTTACCCGTGTGGTAAGAAGAAAAAATGGAATGAGGTAAGCAACAATATGGAATCAAAACAGAAAAGAACAGCTCTTGTCACCGGCGGAAGTTCCGGAATCGGACGATGTACCGCAGTAGCATTAAGTAAGGCTGGCTATTTAGTCTATGAGTTCAGCCGCCGGGATATTCCTGTAGAAGGTGTGAAGCATATGAGTGTGGATGTGACAGATGGGGATTCCGTGCAGGTAGCCGTTGAGCAGATTCTTTTGGAAAGAGGAAGTATTGAGCTCCTTGTAAATTGCGCCGGTTTTGGTATTTCCGGGGCGGTGGAATTTACAGAGTTAAAACAGGCGAAAGCACAATTTGATGTAAACTTTTTCGGAACTGTCAATGTAAGCAGAGCTGTTCTTCCATCTATGCGCAGACAGCACAGTGGACATATTGTCAATATCAGTTCTGTGGCAGCAGTGGCACATATTCCATTTCAGGCATTTTATTCTGCCAGTAAAGCAGCAGTGTCTTCTTATTCCTGCGCGCTTGATAATGAAGTAAGTCCTTATGGTGTCAGGGTAACAGCAGTAGAACTTGGAGATATTCATACCGGTTTTACACAAGCCAGACAAAAGACAGTTTTGGGTGATGATGAATACGGCGGCCGTATTTCACACAGTGTCAGTCAGATGGAGAAAGATGAACTAAGTGGGATGTCACCGGAGGTTATTGGTACATATATTGCGCGGATTGCACAGAAAAATAGTTGCGCACCAATTTGTGTGGCGGGTGTGAAGTATAAGATTTTGAGATTCTTATGTAAAATTCTGCCGTGTACATTACGGGGAAAGATTGTTGGTTCTATTTACGCAAAATAGCTGTGATTATTTTATAGAATCCCGATATAGCTCGGGTGTCTGGATATATAACAGCTTTTTTCAGCTTTACGCTAAAATGGTTTCATGTTATCATTATTTTACTTAGAGTAATTGATAGCCTGGAGCCATTTTTGATTGAGAGGTGTAAGGAATGGGTAGATTTGTAAATCCTGATAACAGTGCATTTCAGGTGGCACTGAATTCTCCGATATATGTGGATAAAACCGGATTGCTGGAATATACGAACAGTGTGCTTAATACAACAGAAGCTTATATCTGTAACAGCAGACCACGCAGATTTGGAAAATCATATGCTGCGAATATGCTTGCTGCTTATTATAGCAAAGGCTGTGATTCCGAAGAGATGTTTTCGGGGCTGGATATAAGCAGGGTGTCTGATTTCAGGACACATCTTAATAAGTATGATGTGATCCATCTTGATATTCAGTGGTTTCTGGCGAATTGCGGTGATGCGGACAACGTTGTAGCGTTTGTTACGAAATCAGTACAGGATGAATTAAGAGAGATTTATCCGGGTGTCCTGCCGGAAGAAGAGATGAGTCTGCCAGAATGTCTTTCACGTATCAGAAATGCTGTTGGACAGAAATTTATTGTAATTATTGATGAGTGGGATGTTCTGATCAGAGATGAGGCGGCAAATAAGAAAGTACAGGAAAGCTACATTAATTTTCTGCGGGCAATGTTTAAAGGAACAGAACCGACAAAGTACATTCAATTGGCGTATCTTACAGGTATTTTGCCGATAAAGAAAGAAAAGACGCAGTCTGCATTAAATAATTTTAACGAGTTTACAATGCTTGATGCCGGGGTGATGGCACCATATATTGGCTTTACAGAAGAGGAAGTGAAGGAGCTTTGTGAAAGATATCACAGGGATTTTGAAAAAGTAAAATACTGGTATGATGGTTATTTGCTGGAGGACTATCAGGTATATAATCCCAAAGCAGTAGTAAGTGTCAGTGTGCGGGGTAAGTTTAGAAGTTATTGGTCTGAGACTGCTTCTTATGAGGCAATTGTTCCTCTTATCAATATGAATTATGATGGTTTGAAAAACTCTATAATTGAAATACTTTCCGGTGCTTCAATTAAGGTGAATACAACTGCTTTTAAAAATGATACGGTAAATATACAAAGTAAAGATGATGTTCTTACGTATTTGATACATCTTGGATATCTGGGATATGATCAGAACAGAAGGACTGCATTTGTTCCAAATGAAGAAATACGGCAGGAATTGACGAATGCAGTTAAAAGCAGAAAATGGAATGAGATGATTACTTTCCAGCAGGAATCAGAACGCTTACTGGAGGCTACACTGGATATGGATGAAGAAGCGGTTGCGGAGGGAATTGAGAAAATCCATACAGAATATGTTTCAAATATTCAGTACAATAATGAAAATTCCCTGAGCAGTGTACTTGCAATTGCATATCTGAGTTCAATGGAATATTATTTTAAACCGGTTCGCGAATTGCCAACAGGACGCGGGTTTGCAGACTTTGTATTTATTCCGAAACCAGAGTACATTTCCGATTATCCGGCACTGATAGTAGAGCTTAAATGGAATAAGAACGCTGAAACAGCATTACAGCAGATAAAAAAGAAAAAATATCCTGAAGCAATACAACAGTATACAGGAGATATTTTACTGGTTGGGATAAATTATGATAAGAAGACGAAGAAGCACCAGTGTCTGATGGAATCATATGAGAAGCAGGAAAGGTAAAGAAAATCAGGAGGAAAATGAGCAATGAAGAAAAAGATAGTGGCAATTTTGACAGGTATGACATTGGTTATGTCTAATGGTATTTTTGTTTCTGCCAGTGAGAGTCAGGCAGGAGTGGAGAGTCAGGCAGCTCTGGAAAATGAGACTTTTACATCAGAACAGCAGGATTTTGATGAAGAAAGTTCGGAGGCAGATGTGCAGTCAGATGAATTTTCGGATGAAGAAGCTGGAGAGGTATTTTCGGATAATGTTCAGGATAATAACCAGAGCAGCAAAAATGATATAAGTATTCCGGGTGCTGATCTTAATGAAGATGATCTGACGCAGAATGCATCTGCATCGGGAACGATTGTTCTTGGTGTGAAAGGCTCTTATATTGCAGATATACAGGCAGCTCTTGACAGGATTAATGAAATCCGTAAAGAAGCGTGTAATGAGGGCGTTCAGGACCCGAGAAATCCTTCAAGGAGATTGACATCTTCTGATTATGTACCGATTAAATGGTCATCAGACCTTGAATATATAGCCAGAATCCGTGCAGCAGAAGCATCCGTTTATATAGAACATACCAGACCAAATGGAAGCAGCTGCTGGACTGTAAAGTCTCCTGATGGTGAACAGAGCTGGGGAGAGGTGCTGGCATGGAACTGGAGCAATTCCATGGTTCCGGGAATCAATCAGTGGTATGATGAAAAAGAAGACTGGGTAAAACAAAATACTTCTGCTGTTACGGGACATTATACTCAGATGATTGATCCGAGTCATACATATATAGGGCTTAGTACTTTTTATAATGAAGACGGTGCATACTTAAATACAACCTGTGGTGAATTCAGTTACGGAAGTGGTATGGATGAAACGAGGGGCTCAGCAGAAGACAATTGTACGCAGGAGATTGAATTTGCCCAGTCACAGGTTTCTGTAAGTATGAATCTTTCAAAAGAGGCATTAAATGTAAATGAAACAGCAAAGGCTGAACTTGCAATAGAGGGCTATAGATGTAAAGTTTACTATGTAGAGGGAAAAACAGATCCAATCACCTGGAGTTCCAGTGATCCGGCTGTTGCCAGTGTAGATGCGGATGGTACGGTAACAGGTATTTCAGATGGAACAGCGACTATTACAGGAAAACTGGGAAACAGTAAAATTGCTCAGAAGACAGTGACTGTAACAGATAAGAAAGATATCAATGATGAAGATGTGGAAATTCAGGTAGGCACACATAAATATGTTTACAATGGTTATGCTAAAACTCCGTGGGTGAGTGTTGTCAGACATTATAGAGAAACAGATGAAGATATAGATTTATATGAAGACGAAGATTACACCCTTACATATACGGATAATATTAATGCCGGAGTGGGACATGTGACAATTACCGGGACTGGGAAATATACAGGTGAAAAAACGATAGATTTTGTTATTGACAAGGCAGATGCAGAAATTCATGCTTCCAGTCAAAGAATAGCATTTGGTAATCTTTATGGAGATATTGCGGATTCGATTGTTACAGATGGAAAGATTAGTTATAAATCTTCCAATAGTAAAGTAGTAGCAATTAAAGGTGATCGGTTTATTCCAAAAGATATTGGAAAAGCTACAATTACGATTACAGCGGCAGAAGGAACAAATTATAAGAAGCTGACAAAGAAGATCACTGTTACCGTATATCCTTCAGGAATTTTTGTTACCGGATTAAATTCTACAGCCAGAGGAACGGCAACTCTGACATGGATGCCAGGACAGAGAATCACCGGCTGCCAGATTCAGTACAGTACTCAGAAGAATATGAAGAATGCGAAAACTGTTACTGTAAATAATAAAACAAAGAGTTACACAATGAAAAAATTAAGCCGGAATAAGAAATATTATGTGCGTATCCGTGCATACAGAACAACTGGTGGACAGAAATACTATTCAACATGGGGCAGTGTGAGAACGGTAAAAGTAAAATAAATTCTTATTGGATTTGATGGAAGCAACGCTTGATATGGATGAAGAGTCAGAATCTTACTCGTAAATTTGTAACTGGAGCTGAAAAGTAACCAATGGTTTGAGCACTTAATGGATAATTATAAAAAGATTCTGGAAACTATATACGAAAAGCTGGATAAACCAGAGGTTTATGTGATGGCTTTCTATCCGGCAAATCTTCATCTTCCATGGCAAACTGAGGAATCCACAGAGTGGATGAAACTACGAACACCGGAGAATAAATTCTGCTAATTATGGAGGGCGCTATTATGTTTCATAAAATCAAAGAGATAAAGCCGTTAAAAAGATATGTGCTTTTGGCAATATTTCAAGATGGAACAGTTAAGATGTATGATGTAGGTCATTTGTTTGATGAAATAGAAATTTTCAATGCATTAAAAGAGATTCCTTGCTTATTTCACCGGGTTAAGGTAGATATTGGTGGTTATGGAATTTCATGGAATGATGAAATAGATTTATCCTGTGATGAACTTTGGGATAATGGGGTATCTTACGAATATTAGAGAGAATGTTTTTTTCAGCTTTATGTAAAATGGTTTCATGATATTGCTATTTCAGAAAATATGCCTGATATCATGAAACCATTTTTATGTAATTACTTCTTTTTTAAAACTCTGATGATAAGGTGAAAAATCAGCACCAGTATGACCAGACCAAATATTTTGGACATTAATGGCGGTATCAATGCCAGTATGACAGTGGCATAAAATAAAATCCGCGGTATGATATACTTAAATACCATATAAATGATAATGAGCGATAACAAAAGTATGATCAGATTTTTGTCTTTATCTTTTTTCATTATAAGTAACTTCCTTTCAGGTGAGACAGGATTTTTCTTTTTCATGATTCCCCCATTTTGTTGTGAACGATTTTTACCTGATCCCATTTGTCTTTGAAAAATAAACTGCCAAGCAATAATATTATATCATAATACAGAAAATAGTACAACATAGATATCCTGCAAAATAATCTGGTGATTTACTCTATACAGATGTATAATAAAGAAAATATGTAACTGTGAAAATATTGGACAGTTATGAAAATATAAATTCAAGGAAACTGGGAATTGAGGGAAAAATGAAAAAGATACACACAATATTGGATGAAATCATAGCCGCCGCAAAAGAGTGCGGTCAGGTCATGCTTCAGGCTGACAGAAGTAATATCGGGATTAAAGACAAAGCCGGAAAAGCAAATTTTGTTACAACATACGACTGCAAAATTCAGGAAATGCTGCAAGCGAAACTGGTGCAGATTCTTCCGGAAGCAGAATTTTTCGGAGAGGAGGAAGACTGTCAGATTGACAGGAATGCGGAATATATTTTTGTAGTAGATCCAATTGATGGAACAACTAATTTTATCAAGAACTATCATATGAGCTGTATATCCATCGGACTGATCCGAAATGGAAAGAGATATCTGGGCGTAGTGCACAATCCGTATCTTGATGAAACCTTTTATGCGATTTCAGGTGAAGGTGCATATATGAATGGGAATGCGATTCATGTATCAAAGGATGATCTGGCAAACAGCATTGTTCTGTTTGGTTCTTCTCCTTATAATACAGAACTTGCGAAAGCATCTTTTGAACTGGCTTACGAATATTTTCAGAAATGCCTTGATATCAGACGCAGCGGTTCAGCAGCTCTCGATTTATGCGCGATAGCATCAGGAAGGGCAGAAATTTATTTTGAACTTATTTTATCTCCGTGGGATTTCGCAGCCGGTGCACTGATTGTTGAAGAGGCCGGTGGAGTTGTAACAACTGTTGAGGGTGGAGAACTGCCATGCCTGGAAAAGAGTTCTCTTCTTGCAAGAAATTTATAAAGTAGTGATAAAGTGGAAATGTTTTTCCAGAGCTGAATAAAGGCGGAAAGGAATCTGAAATGCAGACAAATGACAGACAGATAACAGAGTTAATGAAAGCTGTTGATACTGGAAGTGCACAACTTCCGGATTTCCAGCGTGGATGGGTTTGGGATGATAACAGGATTAAAGCATTGATTGCAAGTATTACCAATAATTTTCCTGTTGGTGCAGCAATGTTTCTGGAATATGGAAATGCGGATATTCGCTTCAAATACAGAGTAATTGAAGGATCTCCTGCTGACAGAGTCGTTCCTGCGGAATTGATTCTTGATGGACAGCAGAGGATCACATCTATGTATTCTTCCTTATACAGTCCTAAACCAGTACATACAAAAACTGATAAAGGAAAAGAGATTCAAAGATTTTATTACATTGATATAAAAAAAGCCTTAGATCCGTCATGTGACCGGGTAGATGCAATTATTTCTGTTCCGGAAACAAGGAAAATTACGTCCAATTTTGGAAGAAAGGATGTATTAGATGTATCTACGCCGGATTTGGAATATGAGAAGAAACTATTTCCGCTTAATATGATCCTTGATTCTTCAAAAACATTCATGTGGATGCAGGGATATATGGCTTATCATAAAAATGATCCTGCGATTGTGAAGGAATGGATGGATTTTCAGGGCAAAATTATAATGGCAGTCTTCCAGTATAAGATGCCTGTAATTCTTCTTGACAGAAATACCCCGAAAGAAGCTGTTTGTCAGGTTTTTGAAAATGTAAATACCGGTGGGGTATCTCTTACAGTTTTTGAACTTCTGACGGCTGTTTTTGCCATGGATGATTTTGAACTCAGAAAAGACTGGCAGAGCAGGTATGATAAGTATTTTAACGGAGATATTCTTTCTGTTATAACGGCTACAGATTTTCTGACTGCCTTAACGTTGCTTTCAAGCTATAAAAAGGGTGGAACTGTAAGCTGCAAGAAGAAAGACGTATTAAATCTTGCCCTTTCAGAATACAGAAAGTATGCAGATGATCTGTCAGAAGGATTTGTTGAGGCGGAGAAGATTTTACAGGAAGAGAGAATTTTTGTAAGCCGGGATCTTCCATATACAACCCAGTTAATTCCACTTGCAGTATTATGTACAATTCTTGCAGAAGACCGTAGAATTAAAATTACCAATATTAAAAACAAGATTAAACAATGGTATTGGTGCGGGGTATTTGGAGAATTATATGGCAGTGCCAATGAAACGAGATATGTGAATGATGTTGTCGGTGTTATGGAATGGATCAATGATGATACAAAATTACCAAAAACGGTAGCAGAGGCATACTTTAATCCTCTCAGACTGTTAACACTGCAATCCAGACTTTCCGCGGCTTATAAAGGGATTATGGCCCTGATCTTAAAGAACCACAGCAAAGATTTTATATCCGGAAGAGAAATGGATTTTACGGTATATAAAGCGGAAGGTGTTGACATTCATCATGTATTTCCGAAAGATTATTGTGAAAAGCAGAGATATCCAAGAGAAAAATGGAATTCTGTAGTGAATAAAACGCCGATATCTTATTCAACCAACAGAGAAATCGGAGGTGTTGCTCCGGGCAAATATCTGGATAAGATCGCACAAAAAGGACAGGTTGCCGTTTCTGTTCTTGACAGTTATCTGGAATCCCACTGGCTGAATGTCACTGCCTGCAGAACGGATAATTTTGACATGCATATAATTGAAAGAGCGAAAAAGCTTCTCGATGCAATCGAAAGTGCAATGGGAAAAGCCATTTCCGGACGTGACAGTCAGGATGTAGTGGATAAATTTGGCGATAAACTTTAAGGAGCTGCGAATAAATAAGAAATTATGATAAAAATTTTTTGAGGTAATCATTGACAGCTTATTGCACAGTCTTATGGAACAATCTGCCCGATCCAGAATCAGACATCTGTCGGCTCTGATGAATTTGTATGGCCTCATCGTTACTGGGTGCAGAATGAAGACTGCATGAACCTGAACGTTTGGACACAGAGTCTTGATACAGAAGCGAAAAAACCGGTTATCGTATTCTTCCACGGCGGTGGATTTACGAATGGTTCTTCTGTAGAATCAGCAGCTTATGATGGAAAGAACCTCAGTGAGTATGGAGATGCTGTTGTAGTAACTGTAAACCACAGACTGAATGTTCTTGGTTTTATGGATTTAACAACCGTAGCAAGAATTCCCTCACTATAGGTGATGGGATGAATTGCACATTCGAGCATGTCTGCTCAAATTCATAAAA
>OGIW01000479.1_pt1 | contig 33834 bp, 36 predicted proteins | sample 1571921 | NCBI WGS metagenome assembly OGIW01 (sample SAMEA2582112, study PRJEB24529) | metagenome | biome: Human gut stool | place: China | collected 2011 | reverse complement strand
CTGCATATGCAACGTCTGTCATATCGTTACAATCTGCATAAATGCAATAGTCTCCGCTTTCCGCTTTCTCAATAGCATCATCCAGATCATAGCCACATTCTGACATTAACACTTTAACAACATGTTCTTGCTCTTCATCCAGATTATCCAGTTTTTCCGCCATCTCATTCAATGTGTTGATACTTTCATATTCGCCGATTTCGTAAAAGTCACATTCATAGTCAGTTATGAAATACTCTTCATATTCTTCATTGATTCCGATTCTTTTAAATACTTCTTGAAGTTCTTCATCACTGATCGGTAACTGTACCCATTCACCTACAAGTTCACCTTCGTTGTACTTTCCTAAATTTGTTAAATAAATGTTCATCATCATAATATAAACCACCTTTCTTTTTGTCCGGCGGTTGTGTTATAATGTTATTGCAACCGCCTTTTGTTTGGTTGTTGGCTATTGGTTGAGATTGTCCAGATCGTGCAGCCGATAGCCTTTTTTGTTATTTGTGTTACTTGATGGTTATATATTACACTCTACAGTGTCGTTTTGTCAATAGATTTTTGAAACTTTTTAGTTTCTTTTATTTCTTTCCTATTATATGTATAACTGTATAGTTTCATTTACTCATTGACTTTTCTATAATATTCCTGTAAAATATCCATATAATAAACGGATGGCGGTTATACTTCCCTTCCGTCATAAGTAATAGGAAAGGACAGGTTAATATTATGATCCAAAATGATAATAATGAAGTTAGGAAACGTGTTAAGTGTTGGCTTGCATCTGAAGGTATAACCCTTACTGATTTAGTTAATGAATACAACCAACTGCATCCAGAAACACCAACCACACGCCAAAACCTAACCAATAAGTTAGCAAGACAGACTTTACAATATAAAGAGCTGATTGAACTTGCAGACGTGTTAGGTTATGACGTGGAACTTGTAAAAAGAAAATAACAAATCAGAGAGCTGGAACTAACACCATGTTAGCCGGTTCTCTTTTTTTGTCCTGGTATCTCTGCCGGTCATAGTGTCAGAAATCATGTTATAAAATCCCGTAAAATAATTATATGGACAAAAAACAAGCTCTATATCATGGAATTACACCCCGTTATTTTATAGAATCATTTCGTTTTGTCCATATAATTTATATTATATTTACTAATTATATTGACACGCTTTTTTCACTCTGTTATACTTTGAATATAGAAATCTGGACAATCTAATAAAGAAAGGCGGTTTTATTATGAAGAAAGAAGAAATCTTGAAAGCATATGCAGACGAACTGGAAAGAATTGGAAAAAGTGAGAACACTGCAAAAGGTTACTTACACAACGTTGATATGTTCCTGAAGTGGTTAGAAGAAACCAGTGGCGAGAGCTTCAGCGGATCACTCACACCTGTAGAAGTAAAAGCCTACAGATCATACATTGATACAGTGCAGAAAGCATCCCTTTCAACTATCAATACCAAACTTGCAGCGATACAGAATTTTTGTAATTTCCTTCATGCCGTATATGGAAATGAACTCATTAAAGTTGAGAAGAAGAAAGGCAAGGTTTCCCCTAAAGTAGAAGTTCTGAACAAACAAGATTTATTCCAGTTTTTGAAATATACAGAAGGTAATGCTAATCTGTTACATCGTGTCATTGTTCAAACTATATTAAATACTGGAATGAGAGAATCAGAAGTTGTTGACCTTGAATTATCAGATATAGTCAATCTGGACAGTACAAAAAACACTTATATCATTATCAGAAGTGGTAAAGGCGACAAATACAGAGAAGTGCCTATCTCCGGCGAATATAAAGCTCTGCTCCGTGAATGGATAGCACACAGACCTGTATCTGATTCCCAAAAGGTTTTTATCGGCAATCGTGGCACACTGACCGCAAATGGAATCTATAAATTGATACATCGGTTAGGATCACAAAAAGGATTGAATGTATATCCGCATATGCTACGCCATCAATATTTAACTAATCTTGCAAAGAAATGTGATAATCTTCAGGATATAAAGTCTTTACAGGAAATAGCTGGTCACTCATCTGTAGAAACCACAATGAGATTTTATGTATCAAGTTCTGAAGAATCCAAAAAGAAACTTACTTCAGAAATCAACTATTTTGAATAAAGAAGCCAATAAAAAAGGCACTCACTGTAAAAGGTGGGTGCTTTCTTTTTGTATATTTATTGCATATTCTTTAATATTATTCATTCTGTGCAAAGTTATGTTCATGTCCCAGTATGCAGCCGTGTTTCTGTCCTTTGTGCTATCATCTGGACGATCTGAAGAAATCTGTGTTATACGTCCGCTTTTTGTCCTGGTATCACTCTGCTTTTTACCAGAATCACAAGAACATGATTTTGCGAAATCTCAAAAATTTTTAGTTGCTTACAAAATCTTTTGTGCGTGTGATTTTTTCTATGTTATGTAAACCAATCCACTCCAAACCAGTTCCCAAAATTTACCAGAACACAATTTGTCCTTATTTTAATGTACGTTCCGGCATTCCACAACGCCAGAATATATGCAGAATCCCAGTGGTAATTTTAAGCAATTCCTCATTTTAGAAATGAACAGAATGTACTACTGCAAAACACAGTACCCATCCCATAAAATCCTAAGAATACTGTGCAAAAATCCCCACAAGACACACGCTCACATCACTGATCACAATTCTCACTTTTCCATTTTCTAAGGCTTTCCGGCATACCCCCTAAGTTTAACTTAGCCCTAGAGCATTCCCAAATCAGGGAACGCTGCCATACTGTATCAGTTGTCACCAAATGACAACCGTCACCAAATCAGGGGACACTGCATCTCAAATCTGAGACTCAGATATAAGAATTTTCCATGAAAGATTTTCTGATCACATTTTTTCAGATATGGGGTTAATTTTCCAGTGCAAGCCTAGATTAAATCTAGGGATGTCGTGAAACACGACAGTGGTTGTCACTGCGATAAAATCCGCCGTGAAATAAAAGCTCTCAGAGCGATTTTCAGAAAGTCAATACTGACAATTCCACATCGAGCTTCACGAAAACGGCTCACAGAGCATTTTTCATCTTCACTTTTCTAAGATTTCAAAATAAAATATGGGATAAAACAGAATTGTAAACACTAATAGAATAAAATAATAAGAGGATGCTCATAGAACATCCTCATTGCCGACAAATCGCCAAATCTGTCATAACTGAATATAATTTTACCAATTAGCCGCCAAGCTAATCATATCTGTAATATTATTGTATATTTTATTATATGTTTTGTCAAGGTTTTATTTTTCCATTTCTTTAAGTTTTTTATTAAGATATTCCACCTTTCCTTCTAATGATTTAATAGTATTATCTTTCGCATTGATTACAGAACCTAACCCCAAGACATTGAATATTTTTAAATTTACCTCATTCATTTCAGATAATGTGCAAATTTTTACAGAAACAATACGCTCTTTTCCAATGGTCTTAATTTGTCCTAAATCAACTGTTCCTGTTAAATTCTTCTTTATTTTCTTGTTATCAATATAAGGATATGTACCTGTAAGAGGTACCTGTATATCTGGAATTGTCATCGGACTTGTCGAAATAATTGCACATGTAAATACTGGCGACTTAAAATTATAGGCATTAGATTGTAATACCACTACAGGACGTATTTTATTTTCTTCACTTCCAACATTTTCACCAAGATCAACAAAATATACTTCTCCTCGTTTTACACTCCAACTTCGTTTAAACCTTCTGGAAACGCAATAAAATATCTTTTGTGCTCCCCAACGGCTAATTGATTGTGACTTTTTTAATATATCTTTGTTTTCATCTTTGTTTTCATCTTTATTTTTATCTCTGCTTTTATCTCTGTTCATTACAAATTTATTCCTCTCTTTTTCTAATATAATACCAGAATAGAATAAAAATGCAATTATATTTGACTCAAAATGAAATATATTAAAAATTTTATTATACTCACATATGATCGCACTATGCAGCGAAGAAAAAAGGGGGATGGAATGACAGACCATCTTAGAAACCACATAATACGATCATATCTGAATATAAGGGCATCGCAAATCTACGACACCCCTGTATCTTATTCTTCTACAATCTTCTGCACCGATACTTTGTGCATAGTCTGAATTTTTAGTGTTGGTTTGATAATAGGGGACTTTTCCAAAACTTCTTTTACCAGATTCTTCCACTCTTCACCGGCGATCTTGAAATCAACATAACTTCCTTTGTCCTTGCACCGATAGATACAAACTGCTTCGGTTACATAAACATCTCCATACTCTTCATTATCACGGATGATAAGATATTCTCCGCTGTCATATTTATTTGTAAACAAAAATTCCTTCAGTGCATTTTTACATCTGAAGTCATAATCAAAATACTCCATCTGTGCCAGGAATCTTACTGCATACTTATTACCGCCGTTTTCCGGCAGCTCTACTATTTGAATTAACTGATAACACGGATACATAATTTTCTGATCCTCACTTTCTATGTTTTCTCAAAAAAATATGGGGTAACATTTCGTTACTCCACAAAATGAATAAGGGGTTAATCTGCCTTATCGTCAATTATTACTTCTTCTGTTTTGGTACTTGTCACAATTTCCAATGGATCATCTGTCTCTTCTTCAGACTCACCATTAACCTTTGCTTCGTCCTCGATACGCTTCAGTTCCAATGCGGTATCAGTAGTATAAGGGGAACGATCAATAATAGTCTGCTTAGAAATTGCACCACAGTTGTATTGAATTTGCATATTCTCCATATCGGCTGCATTATCTACAGGTCTTGCAACATTAAAGGAAAAGTTCACACTGTCAAATACTTCATCAGAAACAGTTTGTCCGTTATATTCCATCAGCTTACGGATATATTCAAGTCGTTTCTCAAAGCCTTCTTTCATTGATGCAATATACTGTCTTGCAAAGTTATCGCACTGTTGGTAGAGCATGGTGATAGATGTTTCCGAAACATTCGCAACATTACTCTGTCCCATGATACTTGAAGGTACACAAGCGATAGCATAAAACTGTTGGATTACATAATCCAGTTCCAGTTTAATTGACTCTTTATCCATCTGAGCATTCGCCCAGCTAAAACTTCCACTTTCTTCAATGTTGAGAACTGCACCAACCATGTCCCGTGGTATACTGCTATCAAATCTTTGACCTGAGATAATACCGATAGGGGATAACGATAGTGTAAGCACTGCCGTATCCAGCTTCGATAATAGTGACTCGATTGTATCCATGATTCCCATAAGATCAAGAGGGAACGGATCACCAAATTTATCGTATTTTGATTTATCCATAGCACTGTACCAAATGGGAAGTCCTGTAAGGTTTGGCTTAGTGTCAATCAGTGTGCTATTCTCATAAATCTCCACTTTCTCTGGATAATAAACGACATAATGATCTGCTCTACTATCTTCATCCTTCCAGTATTCTACAAAATGGGTATAATTTCCAAAAGAATCATAGAGGGGATAAGAGTCTTTATTTCTGATCAACTTTGACTTAATCTTATCTCCATCCAGATACACATACTCAAATGTATCACCGTATGTAATCAAGTCTTTTGCAATTTCTAAGTCTGTTTTTGCATAGCCACCTCTTTTATAAATGGTGTTCAACAAAGATACGAACTCCTTATCTCCTGTAATAGAGACAGGTGAACCACAAATATAGCTTGAATGAAATTTAATGATACTCCGCAACGTCTGAAGAACTAATCTGGTCGGCTCAAATGTATGCTCCTTATACTGGAAAGAGGGAATCTGTAATACCTTGTGATTTCGTCTCAGATAATCGTCAATGTCCTCAACTCTACTGATCCTGTCCTTATATCGTGTCTTTTCAATCTCATCTTTGAACCAGTTCGCTTTTTCTGTATTCATACTCGTTCCTTTCTTGAAAAAATTCTTTATTGTTTCAATAGGATTTCTCATATATCAATCCTTCCTGTGCAATATGCACTTTTCTAATCTAATACCTTTCGGCAGTTTCTCTTTATTTAAGATAGCTTGTACCGCTTTATCTGATAGGTGTCGTTTATGGTCGGCTGCCATTGATTCATTGTCATATGAAAAAATATATTCCTTCAGAGCTTTAGACATATGATATATACTGCCACCGCCGTTGACATACTCTACCATCCCTTCATCAAGTATCTTTTTATATTCCGAATATTCCATTTAACTTCCTTTCAATTTTTTATTTCTCATAAATAATGTTCATTAAATATACCAGATGCCGTTTACCAGTCCTTCCAGAGCCATAGCAAAAGCCATAACTCTATCATCCTTTGCACCCTTTACCGCCTGTTGCTTGCCGGTATCGTCCAATTGGAACGACTTCATTTCATCAAGCAGCTTCTTACTATTTAATAGAATCTGTCCAGTCTCGAACATCTCCACAAATCTGTTAATGATAATAGGTCTACTCTTAGATGAGGTCTGGAATCCTGGCTTCTTTCTTGCCTTTCCTTTTGCATCGTACTCTTTATACTTGTATAATCGTATATATCTGTGTGATCCATCGTAGAGCTTGTCCACGACTGTATGTCCGGCTGAGAGCTTTTCGACAACCAGAAGGGCTGTCCCGTAGTAATTTCCAACCTCTCTGACCAGATCAGCGAACTCATAGGGCTTAATTTTGTTTGATGCAAATTCAAACACCTGAATACCATTCTGATCAACAACTTCTATCACACTATTATCTGAACCGATTCCCTCACCCGTATCTACACCGGCATAAAAACGTTCTTTTGGTTTAGGCTCACGCCACATATCCCAGTCTTTTTTCCACTTCTTCATCAGTGGTGACAGATTCTTTATATTTTTCTGCGATAATGGCTTGCTATCATAGATATTGTTTGTTCTGGCTTGAATCTTTTCCAGAGAAAATACATTATTTCCGCTCACCAGAAAGCTCTCCGATGCAGTTGTTGGGTACTCTTGCCGGAACTTCTCAATACCAATATTTGCAATTTTCATTCTTCTCCACATGAGCTTTTTCATTGCAAGTGGGTTAGTATCTCCACCCATCCTGTAGTAAAGAGACATTTCCTCTTCATCCAGCTCTTCCATGTCCAAATACTTACCGTGTCGATTTCTGTAAATTTCTGTATTTTCTTCATATTCCTGAATGAATTGCCTAGTATCATCCAACCAACTGAAAAAGAAAGGGATATACTGAGACTCATGGTGTACTGCTTTCTGCCATAGTAAATACCACATATTCATGCCGGAAGAAGTTGACTCCAAAACAATTTGTCCGTCTGGTCTTAATGCAGCTTCGATAGCGACTAACTGATTTTTCAGTTTTTCATCGTCCATGAAAGCGACCTCAGTTAAATGGACATATCTAAGTGTTGATCCTCTGGCAGCGTCCTTACTGCCACATACGCAACATACAATACGGCTTCTATTTTCCAAAATCAGCTCTTTCCTATTATTTGCTACATCTTTAATTTTTACGGATGGATCAAGATCATCATACATAGCTTTCAGTTTCTTAAAGACAATATCGACAGTATCCAGAGAATAGCTCATCAACATACACACTGTGTCAGGTCTTGTGTGAGCTAAGTATAATGAGTAGGCTATCGCCCAACTTGTGATCCCCAACTGCCTTGATTTTGCCACTATGTTAAATTTTCCAAAATTTTTTGCTAGTAATTTTTGGGTAAATGTCGGCTCAAATCTAACTTTTTTACCTGTCTTGTCAACGATACGAACAAAGTAGCGACACCACAAGACAGGATCAGCGACTATCTTCTTTAATTTTTCTTCTCTTGTCATGTGCTTCACCTCTTTTTAATAAAATAAAAAGGCTGCATGATATGACTCATGCAACCTCTAATGTGTTAATACAAAATACGCTTCACCAGGAACACTGTATATCACCTTGATGTGCCGTGCTTCTGGATATAAATTTTTTAAAATTTTCAAGTCCTGTTGCTCAGTGAATCCGAATCCACTATGTTTGGTATACAAATATTCATAAAACTGTTTGTTCTCACTATTACTCTGTGTAAGTATAGGAATAATCCTCTTTATCCTCTAAATCTTCTTCTGAAACATTGTTTAGAAGTGCAACAAGACCATTTTCTTTATTTTCCGCAAAGAACTTGTCGGAAAAATCCTCAAATGCTTTAAAAGCCTGAACATCACCGCCCAGTGCTTTTTCATAATAAGCATTGTAAAGTTCTATCTGTTTCTTCTGGTGTAACCGCTTCAGTACCCATAATACCGCATTCTGTACACCCTCTTCTAGCATATATTTTTCACAGGTTTTCTCAGTGATTGTATCCTTGAAAACTCTGTATCTGTTCTTCAGATCATCAAATGTCATAATGGGGTCACTTTCATGATCCTTCAAATATTCAGGACAATACTTCCACATCACATAGTAAACTTTTGTGTCCGTATGAAGCATCGCTTTTAAGGTCTGGTATATGGAAGTTTCCGTACAGACTGGCTTGCCACTACCATTTGCATTCTTATTCGCCATCTTTTCACTTCCTCTGTATCATTTATTCAAGTTCTGAAGTATGTAACAAAGTTTTATATATTTCAATCTCAATAACAAATCATTATTGAGCCGTTCCATTGCATCTTTCAACTCTTCATCGGAAAATGTAGCTTCACGTCCCAATCTCTGATCTTTACTGTTTTGGATTGAAAATAATAGTACATCTACAGATAATAAATCTTTAAAAAAGGATTTATATTTCCTGGCTACATCCACTATACCTTTTACCGTATCATCATCCATCTTGTCACTCAGATTATTTTCTACAAAAGTACAGTATGCCAAATAATGAAGTAATATATCCTCAAACAAAAATGATTTCTCTTCTGTTACATTATCATTTTTAAACTCATTTATTCTACATTTAAACCAGTAGCACAATCCATTTACTTTTGTTGCTTCAGTAAATTCTTCATAGCACTGCATACTATCAACAAATTCTTGAATATCTATATTTTCATTAAATTTTTCATTCCATATCTGACATAGCATTTCTGAATCAACCCCTGAATCATATTTCTTTTTTAGTGCATTATGATAAAGGATTCTTTTTTTTACATTTTTATTTCTGAGTTGAATTTCTCGTTCAATTTCTCTCATAAAATTTTTATATTTTAACGATAAAATCCTTTTTCTATTCTGTATTTTTTTAGAAGATAATTCAGCTAACTCTTCACATTCTTCATATTTTAATTCTGGATATAACAAATGAATATCAGAGTATTTCCCGTATTTTTGATTCCATAAAAACACTTCTGCATCTTCTTTTGGTTCAAATTCCAAAAGTTTCGTTTCAATCTCTTCTTCCGTATTTCCGTACATTTCATAAAATAATAAATTACTTACTGCATTCTCCACTCCTAATAATTTATAATTTTTCTCATGTCGAATTTTATTACATAACATATTAATTTCTTTATCAATATTAATATCCTCTATCCTAGTCCCCGGTGTTTCGAGACAATATAAAGGATTTTTATTATTCCACACATCTATGTCATCTAAAATAGATTCTGTATTCATAATATTGCAAATAACATATTCATTTCTCGGAAGTTCATTAAAACCATTAGCATATAAATTTCCATTATAATCAACTCTCATTATGCACATAACCGCAGGATCTTTTTCAATTTTGCATAGATATTTAGAATATGGACAGTATGTATTTCTATGTGTTACACCAATTTTCCCTGTTTTAAATTCTCTATAATCAATAACACCAAAATCTTTGCCTCTACCTACCTGTGCCACCATATTCCCTCTCGTAGCAAAAGTAATAAACGCAACTTTATGAAAATTAAGTTTTATGGCTTTTTTATATGCTTCAACCGCATCTATTTCATGATATTCATCATCTGATATACTGATACCTATATGTGCCGTAGCACATTCATCACTTATTGATTTTTTAAAATATTCTTCCAAGCATTGTTTGATATAACTTTTATATCTATCCAGGACATTATAAAATTCAACATTGAACCCTGTACCATTTGTCGTCATATTTAAACTGTATATTTTTATATTCCTTTTTTTAGATTCTTCTAAAAAATACTCCATTTTATTTAGTGCTAGTGTCGGTTCTCCACCAGTAAAATGTAGTTGCTCAAATTTGTCCGAGAAATCTAATAATCTATCTATCGTTTCAGTAGATATTTCATAGTCTTGTGATCCATTATTAAAACAATGTGGACAATTCAAATTACATTTACCTGTAATTTCCAGAGAAAAAATTCCTCTCCAATAAATGCTATCTTTTTTTATCATCTATATTCTGCTCCTAGAATTTATTTTTTCTTTCCATTTTTCTGTTTCTTCTCTGGTTCTTCCACCATCAGAAGATTATAAGCATAACTCATAGGCTCTCCGTCCCTGTCAACTCCGTGTCCGATCTGGAAATTTACAATCGAACCCTGTACCAGATACGGCTCTCCATTGATAACCTTTTGACTACAATAGTAAGTCTCTCCATCATCATAGCAGCGGACAAATCCGTATCCTCGCTTATTCCATCGTGTTACATATCCCATATAGTTCTTCCTGTTGGGACGCTTGCTATTTCTATATTCTGTCAATTTGAAACTGTCCTTTCATTAAATCTGTTTTGTCGGATGAACATATCCTCTATAAACTTCCTCTTTTACAAAATTACTTATAACATGATCCTTAAACTCAGGCTTTCTTTCTATATACATTCCATCAGAATACTCAACAACTTTATAGGGTGTATTATGCTCTACACAAATCAAAATTAAATTCTGATAGTGGGATAGATTAAAATACGTTCCTTCGTCCTTAAATGGATCATAATTAATACAAAGAATCTCATTGTTAATTTTTTCAATCACAATTTCACCATTACAAGATTCTGAATAATCATAATATTTGTAAAAATAAGCCAGATTACCTTGGAATTTATCAATCACTACAATTCCTTTTTCCAGTAAATGTTTCATATACTACCATCCTTTATTTTTTATAATACGTGTTCAATAAATCAAAAATCTAACATCTTAGGTCTTGATTTTTTGAACATAAAAACTCTCTTCTTTCTATATATTTTTCCCCACACGACAACTGGGTACTTTTGTCGAAGGGCATATGCAGTAAGAGGGTCATACGTTACCATATATTCACCACTATATTTTTCCTTTGACAGTTCCCCAGCTTCGTATTTATATAATGACATAATTTTTTCTTCAGAAAGTCCATGACCATAACGATCATAAATCTCTTCAGATGTGAGACTGCTCTTCAACCACTGCTTCACTCACTTTCTCTTTCTGGTATTGTGATTTCCAGATTTTTACATCTTCCATAAGTGCATCTGAAACATCATAGACCCAGAAGAAGTTTCCCGTTTCAAAATGGGTACAACGGAATAGATACTTGTATCCTTTTTCAGTGAGATACTTTTTTTCACCAGTGGAATAGCACCAGTAAAATCTCTTCTTCAAATTTTCCTTGAATTTTGTATATTCAACCTTTGTCATTATAATTAATCTCCTTATTCTCCTATATTTCGCTTAAACTGCGATATTCAGGACATACTGATCCTGATAAGTCTCTGCCGAGACTATAATTTTTTCATTATTTTTTACACGCTGCCTTGCATCATAGGCAGACGTAAATACCTTTTTAATTGGTTGTACCAGCTCAAATTTACAATCTGGCACCTCATATGTAGGTGAATCTAAATATCCATCCTCTGAAATAGTAATTTTATCGTATAATCCATAATTAACTGAAAACTCCTGAAAATACTTCATATCATGTTCCTTCAGAATAGGTAAAAGATATTCTGTAAGTCCTAACTGTTCTAACCAATATAAATTTATGTGAGCATATTTCCCACATTTGTTGTAATATCCAATGAAACCGCCATCAACTGCAAGTATCATTGTCCTTAGTTCTTCGTCCATCTGCTCTATACCGCCATATAAAGCACATACTAGAGCTAATGTTCCGAAGTTATATTTTTCATTAAATCTTCCATTGTGAAAATTGTTCGGATTAACCCTGTATGGGTTATTTAGAAATGTTCGATGATTGTCGAAACATAATTGATTCTGACCTACTGAGAGGTCTACAAAGATAGGTGTTTTCCACCCATAGTCGATTTTTTCTTCATTGAGCCATAAACCGCTATTGAAATCATAAAATCCACCTATTTCTACTCCAAATAGGGTGTTTAATCGCTTACAACTGAAGAGTGAATCCACATCATCAGTAAGCACTAAATAATAATCCTCTGGATTTATTACTGTCCACCACTCCGGCAGACTGTTCAACAATTCCTGTTTAACAAGACTCTTATTTCTGTCAAATTCCATTTTCGTAATCGTGTCCAGATACCCATGCAAGTACCCACGATTACACTAAAAATACATCTCAACACTTTGTCTCCTTCCTACTTTTCCACTTTCACCGTTTTACTGGGAGTCGGCTTCGTGCTTTTTCTCTTAGTCTGCGTAGTTTTCTTTTCAGTCGCTTTTCTCACTCGCTCCCGTTCATACGCATTTTCTTTTTCATTAAATTTTTTCTTATCTTCATTGAATGTCCCTCTGGCTTTCGCCTGTGACGCTGCATTGATACCTTTGACAAATTCCTGATAATTATATTCTGTAAGATTTCGCTGTCCTAACTCAATATCTCCGATCAAGTTATGAGATAAATTGCAATACATCGCTACATCCCTCTGGGACAGACCTCTCATTAGGCGATAATCCTTCAGATCACTTGGTCTTAACATCTATATCTTCCTTCCTTAAATAATAATTGCCTTAAAAAGATAGGGTGCAACATTACATCATGTGACATAACATCACACCCCAATATATGAAAAAATCATAGATTGTAAGAATCTATGAGATTATCCATACTTGCTATTAAGCAATAGTTTTCTTTAGAATAGATACACCTTTAGCATCTAAGAGTTTTACTGCATAGAGGTTTGACGCAATGAGGTCAGTAGCAAGTAATTTCGCCTCTCGCTCCTCTTCGACAGTAGTTTCTTTCTGCATGATATATCCTAATGCACCCTTCTTAACAATTGCCATTACAGGCTCACTGTTTGTAGCGTCCCACATCTGATCTGAAAGGTATACAGGGATTGTACCATTCCACATACCGATACAGTTTGCATCATCCACAATACCGTTTCCAGAAGTAGCGTATGTTTTATCAATCTTTGTAAATTCATCCATTCTCATAATGGCACTTCTGAATTTTCCATGTGCAACGATACCCGCAAAAGAGCTATTCTGTACCTGATCTCCGAAGCAATCAAAAGCACTATCAATGGCAGCTACAGTAAGTTCACCTGGGAGTGCAGTCTTATATACCGCATTATCTGCCATTTCTTTAATAAGGTCAGAATCAATTTTCTTCGCCATAACTTCAGCGGTCTGAGAAGACATAGCATCCACAACCGCACCTTTAATTTGTGCCTTATCCTTATCATAAATTCTGACAGATTTACCAGTCTGTTTTACCTTTGCAGTGCTATCGGACATACCGATTTCCTCTGGTGTAAGTGGTGTACCTTTTGTAACTTCCTCTGCATCTGTCAGTCTATTAAATGTTGGAAAATGAACCTCATCTCCAAAAACCAGAATCTCAGATACCATATCTGTATAATCTGTTGCAATATCTTTCATTTTAAGTGCAGTACCTAATTTACTATTAACTGCATCTGCATATACTGAACCAATAACTAAGCTCATTGTTAATTCCTCACTTTCATAAAAAATTGAGCAATAAAAAACACCCATAACCAATAGGCTATAGGTGCTTCACACACTCATTTTATTTTCTTCTTTTTGTCAGTCTTTCGTATAAAGTAGGATTCTTTTTATAAAGTTCCACACGTTTATCGTAAGACATTTTATTAAATTCTTCCTGTGACACTAAATCATCTGAATCATGGCTTGTAGGTACATATCCTGTAGATTTCATTCTGGATTTTACGATTCCTTCCACCACGGACACCAGAGCGTCTACATCTGCATCGTCTTTCAGAAAATCTACCAGACCTTTATCCAGTCCTTTGTTGGTAAGGTTTTCCTGAAATTCAAGTCTCTTTTTCTGTGTTGCAACAATCCTCTCGGACTCTTCCAGGGCAGCGATACGATTCTCCAAATCAATCTCAGCCTGTGACTTCTCTACAGGTGTCAGCTCCTTAATCTTGTCCTTCAGGTCTTTGATTTCTTTTGAATAATGACCACGGATTTTATCTTCTGCGGACTGAATCGCTTTATCATAGTCAGCTTTTGACATAGTTATTGCATCTACATTCTCTCTGGTAGTTTCATCCGCTGCGGATGCCCCATCTTTGACTTCTGTATCTACAACTGTTGTTTCTGAATTTGTGTTTGTGTTTTCCATAATTCATATCTCCATTTCCTGTTTTCGTGCTTCGCCCCTAATCGTTGCTCACACGAACCCATTATTTTTTCTACACACAAAATATATTTAACTTCCATCTGGAAGTATAATAATCATAAAATGGGTGGGATTTTTTTAGTAATTAAAGGAGGTACAGGGAACCCACCAAAAACCTGTTTTTGTTAAACAAAAATAGAATTTAACATAATGATTATTCGTAATATTAAATAATTAAATTTAATACAGAAATTAAAGACATCATGAACCTCAAAAGGAGTCTCCGATAATGCCTTATACATGAAATCTTCGCAATTTCGTACTATTTTTCAATAGTCTTCCATTACAAATATATATCAAAATATCAAGCGGATTTCTGCTTATTTAAAAGCTATTACCACCGATACCGATACCAAAATTAATATCCCTTCGCCTGAAGAAATTTATCAAGGGTTTGACTATCAATCCAATCTAGTTCTACTTTACTGTTTTTGAATCTGGATAATACACCCTCACTAATTCGTGTTTGTTTTGCGATAAACTTTTGTGTCATTCCCTCATTTTTGATGATATTTAAAAGTCTATCTCTTAATTTTTCCTGTGACATTTTGTCCACCTTTCTAAATTATGTTGCACAAAACAAACAGTTTTTATAATTTACCACTTGACTTTTCATTATATAAGTGATATAATTATTATTTCTATATACCATATAGTGCAATATGTCAAAATATCATCATTCTGTTTTTATCATGATATTATTGTATATTATCAATGTTAATTTTTTGCACTTGGGGAATTTTCTTTAAGGGGTACTGGACGCACCAAATACCCCATACACTGTTCAAGAATTATTGTACAACTTTTGTTTTTATCTGGTATTTTTTTCCATATAATTCATGAATTTCGTCCCTTGTAATCAACTTACTAAGGTCTTTCAGACTCTTCACAGATGTTTTGGAACTTGTCTCATTTTCTGTGACCTCTTCCAGATACGTCACTGTTCCTGGGTTGCTTTTAATCGCTGCAAGGAACTCTTTTGGGTAAACTTCGTATATCCACTGTAATAAAGTCTGACCCAAACACTGTTTTTTCTTATCACCGATAAGTCGCTTATCTCGTTTATCATCCAGAACGATTTTTCCCTTTTCATCTTTCACAACCTTGCCATGTTTATCCTTACGTGGGTGAATATCAAATATATCACGGATCAATTTCTGGATGTCCCATGTCGTGATTTTTCGTTCAATGGTCTGGTTCACATCCGAATAGCGAATCTCATTCAAGGCGTTCTTAATTAGATTTTGTTTCAGTTCAAACATTTCTTCAACCGTAATAGCTCCGCTGGCATACTTAGCATAAACCTGATTCAGACGATCATTCCACTCTAAGCCAATCTTTTTGATAGCTTCAATCCTGTTGTAATCTGCTTTCGTTCCTTTCGGAATCGGATTCAGAATATCAACAAATGTGATCATCTTTGTTCGTTCTGCACGTTCCAGATGCTTTCTGATAACAGTCGCCAATTTATCCATCGTACACTCCAACGGAATATAGATTTTCTCTTCCAGTGCTTTTCTCTCCTGTGCCAGAAGAATTTGTTTCTGCCGATAAAGTTCTTTTTCTTCTTCATTTACAAAACGCTTCTTTTTCTTCTTTGGTGTAGCCTTCAGACCTTTTGTAAACTGCGGACGCACCATGAATTGATCTGGATTATCCTTCAAGAAAAGATTGTCAATTTCCTTTGTTAGTTTCTGAATTTCTTCTTCAGTTGTAGCTTCATTCCTAATCTGCACAAGTCTTTTATATTTATTAATAGTTACTTCTGGAACAATTTTCTTATAACGCTGCTCTGTAATAAGTAGCGTTCCATCATCCCGTAATACCGCACCTTCAGCCTGTAGATACGGACGCTTTCTTATCTCACTAATTTCTGTTGCAAGATTCACACCCTTGAATCGGCGTTTGGCACTGTCGATAGAAATATTACTTGCAATAGCCAAAATACAAATATCATCATAAATCTGTGACAGATACTTTTCTTTGTTCTGCTCTGTTCCGGTATTGTATAAATGCCAATAGAAACACTGCAAATCTCTCGCAAAATTGCAAATCTTTCCAATAAAGTCATTTGCTAACTTACCATCAATGGATGCCATCTCTTCATTTGTAAAGTTCTTTGGATCATTTTCAGGGAAAAGCCCATTGATAGGAATAAGATATTTTCCAGAATTTACCGTTTCTTTTGTCGCTTCTAATATAACAGGATCATTACCAACATAAGCGGTATCCCCATCCTGATCCGATCCTTGCCAAATGTCGGACAGGAAAGCACCTTTACCAAACAGATTAATAACTAAGATTCTATCCGTGAAATTGAACCACTTCCACTCTGGACGGTATGTATTCTTCAGGATTGCATTCTCTCCAACTGCAATGTGTGGTGATCTGAAGCCATACAGTTCTTCACCATCTGAATATCTTTTACAATAGCACTGAAAATCTGATAAGATACTTGTCTCAATTTTTTCTCCCGTGGATGCTCTCAACATCTCATATGGGTTCGCAACTAATGTACAGAAATCAGAATTATTCAACTGAATTTTTCCTTGATACAATTTATCTAAAATACTGTTCAAGAATGTTCGTCTATAATTTGTGTACCATGTTGTTCGGATAATGTTCTCATTAATCTGAAGAAGCTCTTTCATCATGCGTGTTCCGATATCATCCGTATCGCTAGCCTTCGTGTTCAAACCATGCTTCAGGAACGCCGGATATTTTTTCATCAAATTTATTTCATTGACTTGTGGCTCTACAATCTTCCATAATTCTTCTTCAGAAAGATTCAGCGTATCAAAAACCTGATACCACAACTGTTGGCGATCACCAAATTTAGAATTTTTTTCATACTTGCAAATACCAAAAATCTGTTCATCCGAAATCAACTTCTCTCTGTACCAGTCCCAGGTCAATCGCTCCTTTTCAAATTTGATTGGCTTTTCCAGTCTCTTAATCTCTGCTTCAAGTTCAGGAAGAAGATTTTCTTGATCTGCAATAGCTTTTTGTTCTTCCAGCTTTGCTTCTGCAATTTCTTCTGAAGATGCACCTTTATTTGATAAGATAGTATGCTTTCTCTTCGCTGCCGTAGCTCTATTATTGATTCTGGTACACTCCTCTTTAAGCTCCTGTAAGTGTGGATCAGCTTCAAGTTCCCTTAATCTGTCCTTTTTATCCTCTAAAACCATGTGTTCAACAATTACATCGGCAAATTTCAGAATCTTTACACTATTTTTCGTGGTAACAATCTTTACTTCATACGGATCGAAAGCATTTCCAAATCTGTCATAAATTACAGGCTTGTCCACACCGGCAAACTTCTCACGGTAATATTCCTGAAGTTTTGTGTTAAAGATAGCACTCTTGAAAAAGTGATTCCTCAGAAGTAAAAATCCTTTATCCTTATAAGTATGTTCATCCCCGTTCCTGTCAATATATTTTCCAGTGTTAAAGATAGATTCATCCGCAAGAGATTGTCCATCCCAGAGGTCAATATGCTTCTCATAATCTTGTTCTGTTACCTTTAACCTCTTTGTCACTGCATCAAGCGTAACTACATTACATGGCATTGTATGTGTTCCATCTGCTTCATCAATCAGTAGGATTGAGTTTGGATCAATGTCAAGTGTTCCTATGATGGAACTGGAAGTCAAGCTCTCATAACTTCGTGTACTCACAATATCAATCTTTTCATCTTTCGCAAACTTCTCTCTGAACGGAATCCCTAAAGTCTGCCACTTTTCCATTTCGGCAGAATATTTTTCATCAATAAAGAGACAATTTCCAGTTCTTGCCTTTGAGGACGTTCTCTGGAAGTTTACATAATGTATTCCATTGATGGTAACTCCACCGGCATATGCCATCTTCCTTAACTCCGTTTTTGTGATTAAACGCTTACTCTTTTTCTCATCCAACTGTTCAACAAGTCCTGTATCTTTATTATAAATGTTTTTGTTCTCGTCTGTCTTAACATACACATCGGACTTAAACTTAATGTTTATGATCACATCCGTATAATCCACGCCTGATACCGTTCTAATAGCGTCACTGGAATCTTTTACCAGTTCCCGTAAATGACGGGACATAAGGCTATCTGTGATTGTTCCAGAATATAAATATCGTGTGTCCTTTTTTGGCAACGTAATATCTTTCCTGAAACTCCAAATCTGGTTGTGCAAGGACTCAACCTTTTTTTTCAGCTCCGGCGTACCTGTCTCATTTAGTTGTTTTTTCGCATACAGATACTCAGAAATCAGTGCATCATCTTTAATCTGCCAGTAAAGATAAGACGCATCAAAGTTTCTAATAAGCATATCATTGTATTTTTTTCCAATATTTTCCATATTAAATTTCTCCTTTATTCAAAATAATTCTTTACACAAGTTTCAATGTCAGCGTTGATGGAACAGATACTATCCAGTGGTATATGTGTCTCTCCATTCTTGACAAGCTGCATCATATCTGGTGGTATTGCAGTTACCTTGTCTCGTAAGTCCAAGTATATTTTTGAGATAATTCCATCCACATACTTATCTGTCTCTGATCTTATTGCACTCCATAAATAGTTACTTTTACAATTTTCGACATACGAATCATCGCTAATATATTTCTTCAATTCGTCTGCAAAAATCTCTCTGATTCTCTCAGGTGTGAGTGCATCCAACTCTAATCCTTTTTCCAGACCATTAATCCCATTCGTTTCTTTCATCCAGGAATCCAGACCTTTTTTCTTGGGAGAGTACATATTGTTTTTTAATTCTTCTTCAGATAACTGATCTGGTACGATTCCAATTCGTTTAGCAATAACTCTCACATTCATCCCCAACTGTTTCGCCATAATCTCAGCCTGTACCTTAAATGTGTTGGCGATTGAATAACCCGTTGGATCATAGTCACTCATAATCAGAAATACCAGCTCTTTTATTTCATTCTCCGAATTATCACGGATTTTTCTCAAAAGTGTTTCCATAGCACCAAAAGCACACAAACCTTTTGAGGATATTGCGGAACATCCTAAAAGTTCACTAATATCACGAATGAATTGGAAGATGGTATCTTTCTCGCAACACACCACAATGTTTTTATACGGGCTGAAGCTATATCTATCTGGAACGTTATAATTTCTACTCTCATCACAAATCATAATGTCACGGTATGTAAGTTTTCCTTGCTTCACAAGTTCAGTTAGGTACTTCGACAACACTTTGTCCCATCCTGTCAGTGCTTCTTCTGTATCATCTTCAGCCGTGAGCAGTCCCAACTTATCCAGCGTAGGTTTTACAACCGCATACCAAAAGTTTCTCTGTGATCTCTCATATCTACAGGTACAGAACTCTTTCTCATTCATGATAATGCTTCGCATCAGTTCTGATTTCTTCAGGCTGCCTAATTTTTCACGAATCTCTTCTACTGGCAAATCCTTTATCGCTGCTCTTAATTCTACAATTGTATCTTTCAAAAAAATTCTCCTTTATTTACAAAACGAAAACGCACACTATTAAAATCGCTGAAACCCTTGCAAATATTGACTATTTAGCATTTTTTCACATCAAAAATCTGTTCAAAATTACCCCTGGATTTCGTATGCTATTTTTTCTTTCCAACACCATTAATACCCTTATATAACAAGGCATTCAGCGATTTTACTGTTTTCAAAATCTGCTTAAAATTACCCCTATTGTATACAAATGTATAATATGAATGACCGTAGGGAATGAGTGTGGGGGGTGGGGACACCTCACACAGATATTCTCTCTCACCCATCACTCTAAATTTCATTCCAATCCAATCTCTACACATACACACTCTCTGATACACACTCTCTATCTCTAAGCTAATAATTCAATCTCTAGTTCATTACTCATCTGTATTACTACATCATCTGTATTAACTGGTATATCATCATTAGTAAACTCATCCTTAAATGACTCTGGACTTACAAAGATATACTTGTTATACTCAAATCCTTTATCTGAATATTCTTTCTTTACAATCAAACATCTTTCCATATGTAGCTTTTTGATATATTTCCTGATATTATGTTTGTCCATGTCCAAATCATCAGCTAACTGATCATATGTTACGGATTTACCATTTGACAGATTTCGTACCAGTGTAATAAACACAATGTACTCAGCTTGTGTGATTTTTCCATCAATCAATGCACCAGCTATCGAGAAATAGAACTCAATGTATCCTTGTTGAAATTCCTTTAATCTTCTGGCAAGTTTCAGTCTGCACTCTTGAAACTTTTTCGGCTGCTTCGGATCAGGAATCATTTCAATCCATTTTTTTGCTTCTAGTTCCAAAAGCAGAGTTTTCAGAAGTCGATCTGCGATACATTGTTTCTTTTTCACGGATGAATACAAAAGCTCTTTCAGGTTCCTAACTCTGAATCCTCTACGTCCAAATGAGTCCTTGTACACATCTAATAAGGTAATAATCAGATATTCATTCCCTGTCATTGTTCTCAAATCCTTGTTCAATAATATTTTTTTATTGATTCTCGCTGCATCTGCTTTTCCTAATGACAGCTTCGCTCCATTATGGTAAGTTCCGCAGTAAGCCTTATCGCACTGATCCTGAATCCACGCTCTATGCTTATCACCTTCAGGAAATGACTCATAGCATCCTAAGAGCTTATAATCCGTATCCAGAAAGCGATCTGTATCTTCCTCAATCACCTTTTTATCCTTTGGTGGTCTGCATTTTGTGTTGTATTCCTGGCATAAGGTATGAATCTTTGACTTCGTATATCCGTCCATCTGAAGCATTTTTACGATTCTTCCATGCCAGAAGTTACGCTGTCCCTCGTCAGCTCCTTCATTCATGACCTTTTGGATGCACAAATAGCATGGGTAATCATCCAGTGCTTCATAGTTCCAGTCCACTTTATCTAAGATTTTGGCAGTTTCCTGTGTTTCCGTGAAATAATCCATTTGTCTACGGATATAGGACAAATCAAATTGCTTAAACTTGCTCCCAACCATATAGGAATTATTTACCATCTTGACATACGCCCAGTTATCACGATTCTCATAATCGTAACTGCCATCAGCCTGTTTATGATTATAGGTACAAGGTGGTCTTGATATTTGAGTTGGTGATGCAGCTTGCGGATCAGCGTCCAAAATTGATACAAGTTCCTTATTTAAGTCCCACACCTCATTGAGCTTACAGGTTGGCTTAATAGAGACATAAAAGTGGAATCCATGTCCACTGGCTACACAAGCGTGAAGATATAGCTTCGGCAGCTTGTTGTGAATCCATTTAGTGAAGTCTGACGCATCGTGAAGGTCTGGAAAATCTTTCTGATCAAAGTCCAGATAGAGAACTTTCCTCTGTCTCTGCGTAGTCTTAGTCCCATTCTCTTTCCCTCTGTTGGTTGCAAGTTGGTTGTAAACATCGTGAGTATAGCGGTACTTCTGGATGAACGCTGCATAGTCCTCAAACGTCTTTACGAACTCAACCTTAGTGGACACCACACGACCGTGTAAGTCTCTTCGCAAGGCAATTAAGCGCACGTATTCTTTCTCTCTGAATGTACTGGGATACATCAGATTAAAATAGTGCCTTAAAATATTCAGTTGTTCTACGTTACTAATAAAAAGTCACCTTTTCTTTCTAAAAAGCAAAGTACACCAATATTCAATTGTAAAAAGTTGGGAATTTCGCCGGAATCGGCAAAAGATTAAATAAAACTTGAAAAATGCTAAAATGTACCATTGACAAATGAAGTCAAATGTTATATAATCTCATATGTGTTAAGTTTTATGACACAACTTAAAAGTGTACTCGTTTACGGGTTACTAATTTTGGTATTGGAACAAATCTAAACTTCATCTACTGGGAATAGATGTGGTATAAGTAAAAGATATAGTTCCACTCTGTATCGTAACATATCTGATTATTTTTGTCAACAGATTTTTGGGAAAAATCTGTTATTTTTTTGCCATAAATTTCCAGATATGAAACAAGCAATTAACGGACAGGCTCATTGTAGAACCTGTCCTTTTTTGTATACTGCTAAAATCAATCTTTAAATTCTTCTAAGGCTTTATCCGCACTCTCAATTAGAGATTTAATTTTTCTGTCCTCTTTATCAAGAAGCTGTTTCTGTCCTGGTGTGATTGTCCGCAAAATATCTTTTTCATTACACTTACTTTTCTGAAGGCACATATTATAAATAGCTTCATCTACTGTATTTCCTCTTTCTGCAAAATCCGCTTCAGTATAATGTCCTCTGATGAATGTAACAGAATCTCCCTTGATTTCAACGACTGTTATCTTCTCTGGGATTCCACCATTACCATTAAACATTTTATAATAATTTCCATATAATACTAAATCACTCATAAAACACCTCTCCTTAGTTTTCTTCCGGCTCAAATTCAATCTCATCCTGTACTTCCATCAGCTTCAGGACTGCATCACTCCATCCAGATTCAGAAATGTACTTGTCGATGATAAACTGTAAATCTTTCTGCAAGTTATCATCTGCATTCTTGATCAGAATACCGTTCTGAGTCGCACTGATCGCACATAAGCAGCCTTCATACAGGTTCATGCTCTTTCTGATTTCTTTTGGAATCGTGATACGTCCTAACGCATCAATTCTCCTGGCTAACTCTGCCATGTTGCACCTCTTCTCTGTTATATTCTTTCATTTTCTTCGCATTGTGTAAAATAATCTTTAATTGCCTTTATGGTTGAATCCTTATGATTTCCATACAAGCGTTCAAAATTCATGTCTTTTTTAACAATGTCAAGCAACACTGTGTCAACCGAACCTCTGTGAGCTTCGTTGTATGCAACTAAATGTTCATAGATTTCCTTTGCGCTGCCAAGAGAATCCACCACCTTTAGAATCTCTTCTCCAAATTTCATTGAGTCAGTTTTCTCTTCTTCCGCAGATGTATAGGTGATTTCACTCTCCGGAACCACAACCAGTCCATCCGCTGTGATGTATCTCTTGATAGTCAGCTTTATTCCATAAATAAGTCTGATTAAATCAGGAGACAGATCACAAGTCACAGGATCGCTAATTAAATTCCTTGCATTTTCAGCCTTAAATCCGATAAAAGCTACATCTTTAAGTACAGTTGTCCTCTGGAATATGTCACTGATTTCAACATCTGCCAACACAGCCTTAACTGTACACTCTTTCAGATGGAATAATCCCAGTGACAGGACACTTTCTCCGTATGAAGCTGGACTTGCATACAGAAAAGATGGTCTAAAGTTTGGCATAGTGTTATAAATGGATATAACAAATTTGTTCTCAGTATCATCTTGTGTTCCACTGGATAAATTTTCCAGTTTAACTGCCGTTCCAGATGCTATTACGCCCATAATATCTGCCGAAAATGAGACATAATCAATGTCCAGACCGATTATTGCATCTCCACCAATGGCAATGACTTGATCTCTTAACTGACCGATGGCATAATCTTTCGCCCTTTTCAGTTTGTCCGAATACATGGTACTATTTGTTCCAAAGAAATCCGCAAATCCGGCACCAAGAGAACTTAGAAATCCTGTACCTAATGCACATTCACCAGAGTACACGCCGAAATATTCACTGATTCTACGTCCTTCAAAGCTATAGCCTGAAGTCATTAGTATGGTTTTACTCACGTTACATTCCCCTTTCTTCTTTTTCATGCAAGATTATCCCCGTTACTTATGTTGTGTTGTTATGGTTATGATATTATCACTATTTTCGTTATATGTCAATCATTTTTACAATTATTTCTAATATTCATTTCTAATTATTTACATTTCATTCATTGCATGATTTTAATATATCTGTTATAATTAGTCTTAACGCTATATATTATAGAAAGGAGTGCATAAATTTGTCGAAAAATAGCATATCAGATTACATTCGAAAAATGATGCAACAGGAAGATGTTTCCATAAAAGATGCAGCTACATATACCGGCGTATCCGTTGGAACTTTTCGTAACAAGCTCTCACAAGACAGATTTTCAATTGGTGATCTTATGATATTAGCCGAAATGTGCGATTATAAATTAGCCTTTGTACCAAATCACACGATAAATTCTCTTAATACTCTTGAAGATAAAGAAACTTCCAAATCTTACGTTTTAGATGTTCTTGATGAAGAATTACAATCAAAAATAGAAGATTATAAGATAGCTAAATTCGATGAAATGATGGGCGTTCTCCAAAGTTATGTTCAACAACTAAGTCCTGAACAGTTAAAGAAACTCTTTGATTCACCAAAAAAGAAATAATAATTGCCAAAAAAATACAGCTATGGAGGTGTATACTATGGACGAATGGGAATTGAGAGAGTTATCAGATGAAGAACTTCAGGCTGAAGCCGAACGTGCGAAAAAATTAAAAGAAGCATACTGGGAGGACTTCATCGGGCTTGATTATATGAAGTGGCAGGAAAAAGTCAAAGCTGAAATCACACTAAGAGAAGAGCTGAAAGGTAAAAACTGTCCAAACGTAAAAGACCTTGATATATACCGTGCAAGAGAGCGCATAGAGGTATTACGTGAACTGGTTAAGCGATTATCTGAAGATAATAAGCAATACAGAGCAGCCTTTAAATCAGTGAATTGGAATTTAAAAAGACTGGGACAGAAATATACAAATTTTCGTTATCAAAAAGAACCAGCGTGGGACGAAGGCGAAGTTAATTGCGCATATTTCAATGAGGATAATGAACTCTGTGTTCAATATAAAAGTGGTCACACATGGCATTATGTTTATGATGAAGATGATGGACTTACATGGTGGAAAAGAGACTGGGAGTGATTCCCAGTCCTTTTTATTATACGGTAAAGGTAATCGTTTGTTCTGCCAGTACAGTTCCATCGGAATCTAACACTTGCAGCGTAAATGTTTTATCAACCGCCCTATCCACTGTATATTTCAGTGAGATTTTTGTTCCATTTACTGTTTGAGTAATCGCATACTCTGATACAACGTTCCACGTGAAGTCCGTTTTCTCTACGGTTGCACCCGTAGAATCAGTAAAAGCTACAGTCCATGACTTTGTTCTACCATAACGGAGAGCGTTACCACCTGTTAAAGTAGCAGTTATCTTCGATGGTGTCGGTGTTGGTTCAGGTTCCGGCTCTGGTTCTGGTTCTGGATCAGGATTAACATTAGCATAAACTTCGGCTATGATATGAAATAATCCGTCCTTTTGGTATATATTGTCAACTTTAAAGGTACGTCCGTAAATGTTAAAGGTGTCATTTATCGCTAATACCTTTATAGCATCCGTGATTTCAGTTACAAATTCCATGTTTCCATTAATAATTGAAATCGTATTATTCACTGATGTAAGACCGTTCTTCAGATCATAGCCATATACAGGAACATTTTTCACTGTTCTGTTATTCGTGTTCAAAATTCCATTGCAAGCGATAGCAAATGACTTATAATAACAGGTGTTTTCTTCTGTCTCTTTATTCACAAGGACGTATGTTTTCTTGCCATATTGGATGAGTGAGCCTTGATCTACAGGTGCATCTACACCATAGTAAAGCATAATCCTGTCCTCTGTACTTTGACCATCATCACACCTTCTGAAGAAAGCAGTAAATGTCTTGCCGGAAATCACGGCAGTAATGGACTTACCCTCTCTTGCCATTGTATCTGCAAAAACATTTTCCAATGGGGTATACATTAAATCTGACATTCTGATTCCTCCTTATCGTGTGTAAAACATAAATGTAAAGTCTGAGTCCTGGTAGTGCATTTCCGCTTTTACACGCTCAATCTCTGATCTAAGTTCTTTGAGCCGGTTCTGAAGATTAGTAAACGCTGCACTGGCGGTCACAAATTCAGTTTCGACTTTTCTATAACTGTCAATGTTTCCCAGTAAGCTATGTAAGATTGTGTATGCAGCTTCGAGCAGTTTGGCATGATCCGTGTTCTTGTCATAATTTGCTTCAGGATCAAGACCGCATTCATTAAGAATTTTCTCATAAACACGGATTCTATCACTCTTTAATCCTTCATAATCTTTATTGCCGGTCATTTCCGCAGTCGTTTTGTTTGGATAATAGTTTTTGTAATTCAGTTCCAGAAGTAATCTTTCATAATTTGTAAAGCCGGTTCCCAGCTCCGCATCTCCTTGTTCATAATATTGATTATCGTCATATTGTTTCATGATATTCTCCTTCCTTAACATAAATAAAATTTTACGCAACGTGTCCCGTATGCGTTCATAGAAAAGTGTACTTCATCAATCTCATACTCTTTGTCCTCGATGATGATTGAGCCTAAATCCCTGGCTAAATTAATCTCCTGGATGGACATAAACTCTTCATTGTGTGGTTCTTCAGATGGGACAATCTCATCAACCATGTTGTTATGACAATAAAAAAAGTGTACCGGCAAGACGTTCAGATCCTCTTGCAGATACACCAGTGCTTTCTTCTCATTTATTAAATTGATACTTGTCACAACATACGGTTTGTCCAGATCATCCGACTGATAATCCGTATTGGTTAAATCATCAATCTGTGAGTAGAGATCATCCTCATTAGAGAACTCAATTACTTTTACTACGTTATTAATTTTTCCCATATAATTCTATTCCTTTCTGTGTTTAGTATTACTTTTTATATAATATGTATTACTCTTAACTATTTAAGAGAATTGTACCTCTATTTTCAACAAAAACTCCTTCAGGGTAAACTTGTTCACCTAACCACCTACAATTCATTTTTGACCTGTTTTTTACAGTTTCTCATAAAGGATAATTTAATCTCAAAATTATGTTCTATATTCTAATGTACAACTTGAAATTTACGAAACAAACCTGTAAACGATAAACTCCTGCACTTATCACTGTTCTTTCCAGAATTTAAGTCTACATCATAGAATTTCTAACAAATTTAGCCGATTTACTTGACTTTGCCACGCCGTAGGCGAATAATCCGTAGGGGAAAAGGAAACGGCTCTCGTATCAGGATAGAGTTTCCCTATCGCATTGAAAAAGAAACTCTGATATGCCCTGAAATGAATAATCCGCTTTTTGCAGAGGTATCCGTGTCCCTGTAGAGCAGTTCAAACTATGAGTGCGGTTTTCTTCGATTCCGCATGGACTTTAATATTGGTCTGCCACGCCCTCAATACGCATCGTTTCCAATGCTTGTCCATTTCCGCATCCTATAAGAAATCCTATAGGTGCCGTGGTTCAGATATACCCTGTGTACGTCCAGGCTTATCCTTTGCCCCCGTATGTGCTTCTTAACCAATGTACAGACCAATCCGTACCAATAGGCGGTCTGGTTAGGCTTATTGAGGTCTTGCACACGCTTTAACCCCTGTGGTCATGGATCGCTGATAGTCGCAGCGTTCCAACCCCGGCAATTTACTATTTAGGCTGCCGATACCAGATTTTATTTATCCAGAAGTAACCCTTAAACCCTGTCCAACTTTCTAAAGTATATTAAAATTATTACTTTTGATATAGTAATTATTACTTTCAGTCCTAAAAAAGAGTAAATTTAATACACCGAACGCAAGTTCATTCTTGACATGACAGGTTGTGTAGTTTAGAATATATCCTATAAAAAGGTGTATACAAAACACACCCTACCACATTTTCATTTCAAAAAAGAAACTGTGCTAAGTTGATTTTTTTAATATTAAATTGTGGGTACTAGGCTGCACTGGTAATGCCGTCTAGTATAAGGTAATCGGTTCTGGTAAAACCGAGCAAACAAAATGTATATGTACAGAACGTGTAACAATAATAAAAGCGGTATGAGGTTAATTCTTCATACCGCTTTAGTCTTGTTACCCAACTACTGCAATATGTTTCTGCCAGTTTTTCTGTACTTGTATTTATTGTACACGGTAATTCTGGAAATTGCAATAGTTTTTAAAAATTTTCTTATATAAAAAGTATTACTTTTAATATACTTATTATGTTATATGTAATACCTTAATTTTAGAGCATATCTTCTTCATCCAAAATGAAGCGATTTTCACGAACATATTTTGCAATCAACATATTCAATGCAGAGTTATTTGAGACTCCCTGTGCCTTATTTATTGTAGTAAAAGCATTGTACATTTTCATATTTACTTTAGCAGAGATTTGTTTGTCTTTTGCTCCATCTTTTGAAATAATTTTTTCTACAGGTGCTTTCTTCACAACGCTGGCAGTTTCTTTCTGCTCTTCCTTCATTTCTTGTAACTCTTCTTCCTGAAGCGTATCTATGAGCCTTGTTTTCGCCATGATTTCATATCCTTTCTTTATTTAGGTATTACTTAGTATATAATATGTATTACTCCAACTTGAAAGCAATTTCCATATATTCTTTTGCCGTAGGTGCTTTCTTATTTGATAATACAACCGGCTTTCCATTTACAATCGCTCTATTTACATCTGCCGAATCTTTTACCACACCCAATATCGGTGCTTTCTGTTCCAACATAGCCAGTACATCCTGATTGTCATTTATTTTTGATTTATACATAGTCGCAATGATTCCTGTAAGCACCAGATCAGGATTCAGTGATCTATCTCCATCACCACTCTGTACGTCTTTGATAGTGTTCATCAGTGCTTTTAATCCTCTGTATGCAAGGTACTCTGTTTTTACTGGAATAATAACTTCATCCGCAGCGACTAAAGCATTAATGAGAAGTGTTCCTAACTGTGGTGGACAATCAATGAATATATAATCAAAATATGGTTTCAGAGTTAAGACAGCTTTTCGCAACTGTACATCACTATTTCTTCCAACAACCAATTTTGTTTCTGTAACTGCCAGATCAATATTGGATGGAATTATAAATAAGTTGTCCAGGTTTGTACTCTCAACATTAAAAGCACATTCCGCTGCTTTTGTTTTACCATCAAACAATTTACATACATTATAATTTTCAAATTCTTTATCATCAGGATTCATACCACAACAAATTGTCAAACTCGCCTGTGGGTCAAGATCAATCATAAGCACTTTCTTACCTATCATTGCTTTTGCAACTGCAAGATTGTATGTAGTTGTAGTCTTTGCTACACCACCCTTTTGGTTGGCTATTGCTATAACTTTCATACTTAAATCCCCTTTCCGCATATTAAAAGTATTACTTTTTATATAATTATTATATTTAAGATGTATTTATTATATACTAGCGTCTACTCTCCGTCAAGGAAATTTACTAATTTACAGTATTTTCCATATAGTTATATATAATACTTTTTTATATACTAAGTAATACTATAAAATCAATTAGTATATAAAAAGTATTACAATATAAAAGGAAGGACAACAACTGTCCTTCCTTGATTTTTACTGCTTATTCTCATTTAAGAGTCTATGAACACTACCAACACTGCATCCAACCTGTTTAGATATTTCTCTGATTGAATGTCCCTTCTTATGCAATTCACACATTAAAGCTACTTTACGATCATCTATCCTTCGTGGCGCACCCTGTTTCTTTCTGGCAGCTTTCTTCAGCTCATTACTCTGTTCAATATTCTGTTCAATAATCTGCATAGATTCTTCCGGCGTAAGAGAAGCAGATGCAAGCTCCGTCAACTGTCGCTGAAGTTCTTCATTCTTCTTATGAGCAACCTTGTTGTATTCCAAATACTGCTCTGCTATTGTCTCTGCCCTATCAGCTCTTGCCAGTGCTTCATTATAGGTTAGTGCATCTTCCTGTACATACTGACCATATTTCTTATCATTAACCTGTTTCTTCAGCTCTTGAATTTGTCTCTGTCGTCTTTGTGAGATTGTTTCTACAAAATGCAGACGTTTGGCAAGCTCTGATTTACTCTTACTTTCATATGCTACATACCACGGTTCTCCATATTTCACATCCGAATCCAGCTCATCATCGGAAATGTGATCTGTAGTCGGTTCTTCTGCAAGTTGAAGTTTCAGGTGTTCCACCTCTTCAGCTAATTTTTGAGACTTGTCGCATTCTTTCTTGTAATCATCATATTCTCTCTCATACCGTTCTTTATAATAGTCTCTATGCCAGATAGCATCATCCAGTTTACGCTGCATATCTTCAGATGGGGCAGTAGCCGGTTGCTCATACTTCAGATCAGCTATAATCCCTTGCAGACGTTCTATTTCTTTGTCACGCTCTGCAATAATATCCTTATGTGCTTTGAGTTTCCCTTCAAGGCTGTCACATTCTTCTTTATACCGGCGAACCTCATTGATTTCCCTGTAGCACTCTATGATTCCAACAAAATAATCACTTTCCCCATCATGTTCCAGAAAAGCCTTGTTATCTTCGTATAACTTCTTTTCGGAATCTGAAAATCTCTTTACTTTACCTTCAGCGTTGACACGTCCTATCTCACTGAGCTTATTACAACCTTCCAGAAACTTGATTTTTTCTTGCATCTGTGCATATGTCGGACTGTTCAATAAGGATGCTTCGCCGTTCACTTGCATTCTGGTTATAATTTCATCCTGTTTCAATATTGTAGCTTTAAGCTCTTCAATCTGTGCCTTCAATTCCTGTGTGTAGCTCTGTCTCTTTTTCTTCGCCATCTTAACTCCTTCTATGCTCTTAAATTCGATGTCATATTCTCCACCTTGCAGTGTCCAGTCGAAATGAAGTTGTTGGATCGTGTCAAACCAATCCCACTTGTCCTTCCGATAGATTCTACCGGTGGAATCAGATATATGAACCATCACATACGGTTTATCTGTATCTTTATCCCATAACTGATTAATGGTAAGCATATTATTTTGTGCATCCGTATAGGTCACATTGCCGGACTGAGATAGTTTCTTGTCATGTGTCCAGCGGTACCCACCACCATAATTTTTCAGAAGTTTTGCAAGTTCTGCTTGTGTGAGAAAATATTTCTTCTTAGGCATATATGCTCACCTCTTTCCTATTTATTGAACTATATTTATAGTACACCTAGATAGAGGTTTTGTCAAGTTATGGAACACAATATATTGAACATAGCAGTTGAGTTTCTGACAAAGTTTGGTAATACTTTTTATATGTATATGGTTACTATAGATATATTTTTTATATACTTTTTATATTAAAATCAAATCTTTCTATCGAGATTATATCTTCAGGTAGAACTGTTATATGATCCTGTAGCAATACTTCTTCATCCTCTAATTCATCTACTACATTATAAAAAGCCTTATATAAAAAATCTGTCTCATCTAAATCATCATGGACTAATTGATTATATGGAATTGAAAATTTTACGACATAGGTTTTATGAGTATCAGTCCACACCTTATCTATTCTCTTTCTGATCAGTTCTGATATATTAAATAATATCTCTGGTCTATAATTCACCATACCACCATACGGTCTTTTATGATTAAAAGAAAAAAATCCACATATACAGAAATCATAATAAAATTTTCTTCCGATGCTCCATCTTCTATGTGTTGGCGAATAATAATCACTTGAATTATTCTCTTTTGAATACTCAATCGAACCTAAATCTTCACCATTAAAATAAATTCTTTGTCCTGGCAAATCAATCTTCACACCCTGTTCATCCAGAAATTGACGCAACTCACTGTCGGTATCTTCATATGTAATCCGTAAATCCGTTAGTCCTTTTTCTTTTATATGCTCACATCCATTTGCACTGGTAGTCATATGTTGTAAATGGCATATTAGTTCATCTTTCTTGAATGTCGGACGAACATCATATTTTTCCAACATCCGTTTAAAAATATCCCATGATCCACCATATTTTGCTTCATGGATATAGCGTTGTAGCACACGTTCATCTACATTTGAAAGGCGTAGAAAAGTGTTATAGGCATTCTCTTTATCTGTAATATCATAAATTTTCATAGGTATGTCGTCCTTTCTGTTTATTACTCTATATTGTAACATAAGGTCAAAATTTTGTCGGTGTAAAAAAATTGGTATACATCCGACTGAACATACGTTTAGGGGGGGGGTAATCGGTGGGCTGTCCTGATATGATCCATCCCAGACCGGCAGACGTTCCGAATCTCTATTTGACATTTTAAGGCGATTTTATATTCTAGGCTATAACAATGCCATAAAATACATAAAGTCGCTTAAATCGTATTTTACGGCTTTTTACGGCTATATACATATTCCTGTATTTATGCACAAGGGATGTATAAATATAAAAAACTACACCTGTAGAGGGTGGGACATTCCACCAGATACAGAGGGATGCACACCATCACAACCGGCACGACTGCCAGCGGATCACACTTTACTATACAGGACAGATGGACAAGGACAGTATAAGTCTATACAGGGATATATTATACAGGGATAAGCAGCGTAAAACCTTGTTATATTGTGGTGTGTCCTGATGTACAGGTTATACCGGCTCTATATGGGTTTTATATGCCCTTATATACCGTAATATAAGGAATACCACACAAGGGTAGTATAAACGGCTCTAAAGGTCATATACAGGTGTATAAGTGTATTGTAAATAGTGTTCAACATATCGCTGTGACCGGCTGCATCTGTCCCCCGTGTAGGGTTAGGCTCTGCCGGTATAATCTGTCTTGTGATCTGTTTTTATAGCGGTATCCTCTGCCGGTTCTGGTGTCAGATATGGAAGTAATATTTAGTTTACTTCCGTCATAAAACACAATAAAAAAGCCATAGACTCAACGTCTATGACCTTTTTACTATGTTCTATATTATAACGCTTATAAATCCAACAGTGCAGCTATTACAACACCGATAAAGACATAACAAGCGACTTGACCTAAGAAGTACATCATCACACCCCCCTTCACCCTATCCGTGATACTACACACGCTATATTTTCCAGATCGTTGAAACGCTTCTCAATAATAACCCTCTGAAATGCTTCAGCTTCTTCTCTTGTAGCGAAATATCTCTCATCAATAATACTTGACTCAAATAATTCAAACTTAACAACAACCGCAGTATAAAAACCGCCTGTAATGTTTAATACCTGTGATTTCATAATTTTTTCACCCTTACCCTTTCTTATCAATATCCTCTCATTAACCAGTCTAAAAACATCCAAATCGGCATAGTGAAAAGGAAAAATGCTACAATGTACATCAATACTGTTTTGATTTTCTGGTGTCGCTCTCTTCTGAATACTGCTTTCCAATAACTTCTAGTTCCATAAATCTTTTCCATAGCAGTTTCCCCCATCAACCAATAATCTCGATGCAGTCGCCGTTATCCAGAAAATGAAAACTGCCCTCTATGCCTAAATCCCGTCCGAATGCTTCATAGTCAAAATATCTTGCTATATTTTCGGGTACGTTTCTAAGATAATCACATTCTTCAACAACTGCATATGCAACGTCTGTCATATCGTTACAATCTGCATAAATGCAATAGTCTCC
>OGIW01000478.1_pt1 | contig 33837 bp, 31 predicted proteins | sample 1571921 | NCBI WGS metagenome assembly OGIW01 (sample SAMEA2582112, study PRJEB24529) | metagenome | biome: Human gut stool | place: China | collected 2011 | reverse complement strand
TTTATTGTTTGTTGATTTTTTCATCTCTCTCTATTCTGTTGTTAATGTCCTTTTTATTGTTTTTCTTTTCCGTCCCCTTTTCTCGTGGACAAGGATTATAATACCATAATTAATACTTCTCGTCAACAACTTTTTTTAAATATTTTAAAAATATTTTTTCTGCATTGAAAATCCCTTTATTTTATTGAGCTCTCAATCTATCCATATCAATTATTTTATATCTTCCTTTCTCAATTTTTTCTAAAATATTTTCTTCTAAAAAATTTTTTATTACTCTGGAAAGTGATGGACGACTCACATCAAAATATTCTGCCAAATCTTTTACAGATATTTTCATTTGAAAAAAACCATTTTTTTGATTTTCTAAAATATATTGACTGAATTTTTCTCCAATAGTCTTATTGGTAAAATTATTCCAAAGATGATTAGACAGAAATTGTGCTTTACAACTTATTCCATCTAAAAATTTTTTTAACAGTCTGTCATCTTTTTTCAATAATTGTATAAGTTCATTTTTTTCTATATAAAATACAGATGTAGGAGTTGTTGCATTTAAATCTACAGGAAATCTATTTTTATCCCCAAAAATAAATGCTGTAGCTAAGAGAGAAAAACTTTCTATCTCTTCTATTCTCTTTACTTCTCCGCTTTCTTTCAGCATTTCTGTAGCTGCTTTTCCTTCCAAATTAATATATAGACCTTTTACCTCATCTCCTCTGAAAGCTATATTTTCATCTTGTGAATATTTTTTAATTTCATATTTTATTCCTGTAAAATATTTTTCTATATCTTTTTCTTCTATATCACAAAACAGCTCTGTTCTTTTTAATTTTTTTATTATATCTAAGTTCATTATGCCTCCTAGTGACTACACATACTTATTATTTTTTATCTTATCATATTTTTAAGCTTGAAAACATTATATTTCTCTGTTAAAATTACTACATCAAATAAATTAATTTTAGGGAGATATTATGAAAAAAATAGTTATTGTCTGTCCTTCTTGTCAAAAAAAGATGAAGATATCAGATAAAACAGCTAAATATAAATGTCCACATTGTGGAAACATATATAAATATACTTTTAATAAAAAAATCGTCCATGATGTAAAAGATGTAGCTGTTGGTTTTGTTACTACTTTAAAAGACATCAAGAACAACACAGTCAAAAAATATAATGACACAAAAGCAACTTATAAATATATGAGCCAGCTTAAAAAAAATATGAAAAATGATCCTAACTGGTCAAACTATAGAAAGCAGCAGGAAGAAATGAAGGATGTAACTCCTAAAAGATCATTTAAAGATCTTTTCAAAAAGAAAAAATAATAAAAAACAGGCTGATCAAAAAAGTTGGAATAGTCCTATCTCACTTTTCAGATCAGTCTTTTTATTTTTCAATCAAAAATTTTATTTCCTTTTCTATTAAATTTTTTATATCATTATTCTTTTCAAATGCATCTTCTTCTCTGCTCAGCATCTCCATTAAACTTACTATATTACACAGAACTCCCATTTCTATCCAATTTTCATCAAGGGAAATTTCCGCGTTTCTATTATATTCTTCACAGAATATTTCCATATCCTTTTTGTAAAATAGTTTTTATATCTGAAAAATAGTCCTATATCAAAATATCTGTTTCCACATCCTAAATATTCCCAATCTGTAACATATATTTTTTCATCTTTATCCATTATCAGATTAGAAGTTTTAAAATCACAATGAACAAGAAAATTCTCTCTTTTTTTCTCTATCTCTTCTTTATATTTTTCTATTACTGCATTTAACTTTTTTATTGAATCTATTCCCATCCTCTTTCTAAGAACAGAATTTTCCATCAACATTTCAAAACATTCTTTTAAACTTGGAAGAGAATTTATTCCTTTCAAACTTAAAATTTTTATATTATGCAGTTCAGCTAAAATGAAAGCTATGTTTTTCAATAATTTTTCTGAAAATCTATTATTTTTTTCTAAATATTCATCTCCAGTTATAGAGTCTATATATTCATATATCATTATCCTCTTTTTTTGGCTTTTTACTATTTGAGAAAAAGTTAAGACAAGTCTTGGCATTGTAATTTTTTCCTTCAATATTTTAAAAGCTGCTTCTTCATTCTTGCTCAAATTTTCATCAGCACATATTCTGAGAAAAAGTTTATCTGTTAAAGTATTAACCATATAGTTTGTATTTCGCTGTCCTTTAGATATTAATTTATAACCAGTTATTTTTATATCTTTCTCCATATTTTTCATAATATCTGTTACTTCTCCTATATTTACTTTTTCTACTTTTACAAATCTCTCCCAGTTTTTTTCCATGCTTTCTCCTTATCCTATTGCTCTTCTTTTTAAAAGTTTAGGAAATCTGATGCTGAATACTGTAGCTGTTATTGAAGCTGCTATTATTCCTGCTACTGGTTCTGCCAAAAATACTGCAAAGACTTTATTTTCAAAGAAAAGTGGAAATATTAAAGCAAAGGGAACTAAAAGTATTATTTTCTTTAATAATGAAAGTATAAGAGAAACTTTAGCCTCTCCCAAAGCAACAAATGTCTGCTGACATGGTACTTGAACTCCCATCATAAAAAGTCCTGCTCCATATATATTTAATGCCCATACAGTAAACTTTATAAGTTCCTGATCTTCTGTAAACATAGTTACAAACATAGCTGGAAATAGAATTTCTATAAGCCATGCTACTGCACAATATCCCATACTCATAAATAAAAGTATTTTATAAGCTTTCTTTACTCTGTCTATATTTCTAGCTCCATAGTTGTAACTTACTATTGGCTGAACTCCCTGTGCAAGTCCAAAAACCGGCATTTGAAGTACCTGAATAACACTTCCGCATATAGTCATAGCTCCTACTCCTAAATCTCCCCCAAACTTTTGAAGTGATGAGTTGAGCACTACATTTACTACACTGTTTGTACTCTGCATAACAAATGGAGAGAGCCCAAGTCCTATTATTGGAATTATTACTGATTTTTTTATTTTGAAATATTCTTTTTTTATCTTTATCTTTGTATTTTTTCCTATTAAAAATTTTGTTACCCAAATTGCTGAAACAGCCTGTGATACAACAGTTGCAATGGCTGCTCCCTGCACTCCCATTTTAAAATAAAAGATTAAAATCGGATCAAGAACTATATTCAATACTGCTCCTATAAGCACAGTAAGCATTCCTGTTCTTGCAAATCCCTGAGCAGTTATAAAACTATTAAGAACTAATGTAGCCTGAACAAAAATTGTCCCGCATACATAGATATTAAGATATTTAAGTCCATATATAACTGTTCTGTCGCTTGCACCAAACATCATCAACAAAGGTTTCTGAAATAAAAGAAAGAAAACAGTAAGAATTACTGCCATTACTATCATCCCAGAAAAACAGTTTCCTAATATTTCCTCTGCTGAATCGTTGTCCTTTTCTCCCATTTTTATAGCAGCCTTTGGTGCTCCTCCCATTCCCAATAGAGCTCCAAAAGCAGATATAAGCATTACAATTGGAAATGTTACTCCTACCCCTGTAAGAGCTGCACCTCCAACCTCTGGTATTCTTCCAATATATATTCTGTCTACTATATTGTATAAAGCATTTATTAATTGAGCTGTGATTGCTGGAATAGTCAGATTAACTATTAATTTTCCAATGCTATCTTTTCCCAGATCATTTTTTTTCATTTGTTCCATTTACTCTCCCCCATTTTGTTTTCTATATTATTCTTAATAATCTGAAGCTTTAAAAGATAATTCTAGTTTTTCTAATTTTGATTCAAGTTTTCTATATTTTACTCCTGCTGCATCCAACATTCTTTTTGATGCCATATCAGATTTTGTTCCGCAATATTTATCTGAAAGATATACAAGTTCTTTTATTCCACTTTGAATAATAGCTTTACTGCATTCATGACATGGGAAAAGTGCTACATACAGTGTACAGTTTTTCAATGTTTTTGTGCTGTTCAATATTGCATTTAATTCTGCATGACATACAAATGGGTATTTTGTATCAAGAAATTCCCCTTCTCTCTCCCAAGGAAATTCATCATCACTGCATCCCTTAGGAAGCCCATTATACCCCACACCAATTATCCTTCTTTCTTCATTTACAATACAGGCTCCCACTTGAGTATTAGGGTCTTTACTCCTTTTTGCTGAAAGAAGAGCTACTCCCATAAAATATTCATCCCATTCTATATAATCTTCTCTCTTCATGATCTTCTCCTTATAAAATATTTTTTATCATATATACCAATATATCACAACTGTCTCATTTTTTTCAAAATTTTATTTGTTATATCTGAAATTTTAAAGTAAAATAACCTATAAGTACATTACTAGGAGGCTATTTATGAAAAAAATAATATTTTTATTTCTATGTTTATACAGCTTGGCTTTTGGAATTGTTGATTTTAATGAAGTAAACTGGGGCGACAGCAAGAGCAGTCTTGACCTCATATTTCCAAAATTGAAAGAAGAACCATCTCTTTATCCTGACATGAAAATATATGCTTTTGAAAAACCAAATGCTAATGTCAGTAAATATACTTTCTATCTTACTAATGGAAGACTTTTTAAAATAGAAGTTCTTTTCAATAAAGAAACTGTAGGAAGAAATGAAATCAAGCAAATATATGATGATCTTGTACAAAAAATGGGAAAACCTATTTCAAAAAATCCAATTGACCAAAAATTCAATGGACTTAATTTAAAAGGTAATTCTTTAAAATTTGTCCCTAACATTTCTACTTCAGTTTATTATAAAGGTGTTGATACTGTAGACGACCTTGGAAAAATGATAGATTCTAATCTGATTATAGAATATGTGGATGCTACAAAAGAGTAAAATCAAAAAGCTGACTGAAAATTATAATACTTTCTAGTCAGCTTTTTTTATTATTTTTTCTATTTGAACAGCAATTTCTTCAGCTGATATTTTATCTGTATTTATTTTTATAGTATCCATCACTTTATAAGCGTCCATCTTTATATAACTTCTTTCCAAAACGCTTTCATCTCTTATTCCATTTTCTACATCTTTCATTATTCTTTTTTTCAATTCTTCCTTTGAGCATATTAAAGAAAATTTATATAATTTATAATTATTCAATTCCAGTCTTTTCAATATGTCATTTATAATACTCTCTTCATGCATTACCCAACAGAAAATAACATTTACATATTCACTGCATTTTAAAAAATTATTTAAAAGGAAGGTTATGTTTTCCAGTACCATTTCTTTAGTCTCAGCATTTACAATAAAAGGATCCATATCCCAACACCAATCTCCATCAAGAAAAATACTTTTATTTAAAAGGACTTTAAGTTTCTGACTTACTGTTGTTTTTCCAGAACCCATAGTTCCATTTATAAAAATCAAATTTTTCATATCATTCTCCTAATTTATGAAAAAATACCCATACTTTTTAAGATTTCAATAGTTATTATAAGAAACGGTATCATTGCTACACTAAATATTGAAGACATTAAAGAGCAGCTTGATGTAAGAACCGGCTCTTTATTGAAATGTATAGTGTATGTTGCAATTACTGTAGCTGCTGGTGTTGCCATCATTAATACAATAGTTGCCAAAGCTATGTATGAAGTCGTAACCAATCCTGTCATATTCATAACAGTATATAAAGCTACAAGAAATACTGGAATTACAACTACTTTTATAACACTATATCCCCATGATATTTTAGATTTCAATATATCATTAAAAGATACCCCTGCTAAAGTAATCCCTATAGACAGCCAAGACAAAGGTGCATTTAAAGAGGCTAGATACTGCATAGGTTTAAAAAGCCAGTATGCAGTCTTATCTATTCTTAAAAAAGCATATTTTCTTATTATATCTCCTTCAATAACTGATACCTGAAAAAAATAATTTTGAAACATCCACACAAACATTCCTAAAAAAGTTGCTACTATTATTGGATTGCTTATTATTTTACCCATGTTTTCTTTTTTTAATTTTACCCCTGCAATTGTCATATACCCATAAGTATATAAAAGGGCTCTATATGGAATATTAAATACCGAGGCATACATTGCTCCTGTATCCCCATATACAGCTTGTATTACTGGAATTCCAAAGACAGTAGTTGAGCCGAAAATTGTCATCATTCTCAAGACATCATTCCTGTCACCTGAATAATTTTTATAAAATATTTTAGTAAGAAAAATAAGTACCAAATGAATAACAATACCCCAAACAAGTATACTTAAACTTTGCTCCAGTTTCCTGCTGTCTATATCCTGCATAAAAGCATTATATGACAATGTAGGAATAGCCAGATTCAAAATAACCTTGCTCAAACTCCCTGCACAGTTAGAAGGAATTACTTTTTTCTTAGTGAAGAAAAAGCCAGCTCCTATTATAACTATGACAGAAGATATTGTTCCTACTATATTATTATTTCTCATGATACTTTCAAGTATTTTTCCTATCTCCATATACATTCCCTCTTAATTTTTATATTCAAGTAAGTTTATCTTAGTTTTTTATAAATTTCAAGGAAAATTTATAAAATATATTTTTTTATATATTATTCAATAAGAAAAAACAAGAGGATAAGTAAAATAATTATCAAGCTTCTGTTTTTAAAATACCTTTTTGTCTTCTATTTTCCCACAATACTTTTCCCCCTTCTATTACAAGAATAAAAGCAAGAGCAAATATAGGAATGATGATAACACATTGAAGTCCATGTACTGCAAGACTTCCTTTTCCGCTCATAAGTATAAGTACATTTGATTTAAAAGAGATTAATAGAGAGCTCATTGTTGCCATAAGCATAAATACCATTGGGATAAAAAGCATTTTATTGTTTTTTCCTTTTTTAGAAAGCCATACAGATACTCCAAGGAAGCAAGGAACAGCAACTAGTTGATTACAAGCTCCAAACAGAGGCCATATATTCTTATAACCTCCAAGGCACAATACTCCTCCTAAAAGAACTGTTGCAAAAGTTCCCACATACATATTTCCAAGAGATTTTCTGATATTCCCTGCCTTTTCTCCTGCTTTGGCAGCAAATAATTCCTGAAACATAAATCTTCCCAATCTTGTAGCTGTATCTAAAGATGTAAGAGCAAATGCCGATATTGCAAGTGAAATCACTGTAAATGTAGTGCTTGCTGCTATTTCTCCCATTCCTAAAGTTCTGAAAAACCCAGAGATAGCAGAAGCAAAAACTACTGCTGGCGTCCCCTTAGGCATTTCATTATTTGTAAATAATGCTCCTACTGCTATAAGGGCTACAACTGCAAGCCCGCATTCTATAAGCATAGCTCCATATCCAATAAGTTTCGCATCTTTTTCATTATCTAATTGTTTAGATGTAGTTCCTGAACCTATTAAACTATGAAACCCTGAAATAGCTCCGCAAGCTACTGTAATAAACAGATACGGAAACATTGACTGCCCATTAAAACTGCTTGCCCACCCTGTGAAAGCTGGAAGATTTACAGTGGGATTACTTCCTACAATTCCAATAATAGCTGCTGCTATCATAAAATATAAAAGAAAACTATTAAGATAATCTCTAGGCTGTAAAAGAATCCATACTGGTGTTACTGAAGCAATAAAAATATATATAAATACCATTCCAAGCCAGAAAGTTTTACTTAAATAGATGGGATATTTCAGTCCAACAGCTATACAGACTACCAAAAGTCCTACTCCTGCTATTGATGATACTGCAAGAGGAGCATTCTTTCTATGTACAAGAAAGCCAAATACTACTGACAATGGTATAAAAAGCATAGAAGCTGTTGCTACTGAACCATTTGCCGAATTATATACTCTTGTCCCATCAGCTGCAACTGTATATCCTTGAAATGTAGAGGCAACAATATCTGAGAATGCTGCAACTACTAAAAGAAGTACAAGCCATGAAAAGATAGTAAAAAGTATTTTACATCTGTATCCTATATTTTCTTCAATAACTTCTCCTAAAGATTTACCTTTATGTCTTATTGAAACTATAATTGAAGAGAAATCTTGTACTGCTCCGAAAAATATTCCTCCAATAATTATCCATAATAATACTGGCACCCACCCAAACACTGCTGCTTGAATAGGTCCATTGATTGGTCCTGCTCCTGCTATAGAAGCAAAATGATGTCCTAAAAGAACTGGTGCTTTTGCTGGTATGTAATCGATTCCATCATTAAGTTCATGTGAAGGCGTTTTTCGTGAAGGATCTACATCCCATTGCTTCGCTAGCCATGAACCATAAGTTACATAAGCAATAAAAAAACAAAAAATTGAAAATACTAAAATCATTACTCCGCTCATAAATCTTCCCCCTAGTTTAATATATTATTTTTGCTCAAAAATTTTTCTGTATAGTTTATCTAAAACTTTCCCAGATTTATTTGTTATTATTTTCATATTTTCTACATCTATAACCACTATTCTTCCAGAACTGTAACCTCTTATAGAAAAAAGATAATTCTTTTCAAATTTATATTTTTCTATTTTTCTTTTTATTTCATCTGAAACCTTTTTAGAAGTAAATATGACAACAGTGAGAAAACTGTACATATGATTTTTCTCTGGATATTTTTCCCCTTTCCTCACTAGAAAAGGTTCCATATATTCTTTTATTAGTTTATCCGCTTTTTCAAAATCATTTACAGTCATTTCAGAAATATCCATAAAAACAATATGTTCATAACTTTTAGCTTCCCAGAGCTGTACTTCTTTCACTAAAACATATTTTTCAGAATGAGAGTAAAAATGTCCATAAGCCAGATATTTTTCTCCATTTATCTCTCTATCTTTGTATATATCAAATGTTCCCTTATACTGTTCTGCTATTTTATTGAAATATTCCCCAGTTGTCATAATATACTCCTTATTTCTATCTTTTCACTTCATAAGTCCAGTTAAATTTATCTTCTGCTTTTCCCCATTGGATATCTGTCAATGTATCATAAAGTTTTTGAGTAAGTTCTCCAGTTTTAAAATCATTGATCATAGCTATTTCCCCTTTGTAGTTCAACTCTCCTACTGGAGAAATAACAGCTGCCGTCCCTGTTCCAAAAGCTTCCTCTAATTTTCCTTCTCTTGCTGCTTTCATCAGAAAATCAATAGTAAAGTGTTCTTCATGAACTTTGTATCCCCATTCTTTTAAAAGAGCTATACATGAATCACGAGTTACTCCTGGAAGAACTGTTCCATCTATAGGAGCAGTATAGATTTCATTATCTATTTTAAACATTACATTCATAGTTCCAACTTCTTCTACATATTTTCTTTCTACTCCATCCAGCCATAATACTTGAGTATATCCCAGTTTCCCGGCTTTTTCCTGAGCTGCAATACTGGAAGCATAGTTTCCTCCGCATTTTGTAAACCCTGTTCCTCCTTTTGTGGCACGAACATATTCATCTTCAACATATATTTTTATAGGATTTACTCCCTCTGGGTAATAATTTCCTACAGGAGAAAGAATAATAATAAACTTATATGAAATTGCAGGATGTACTCCTACAGCAACTTCAGTAGCAAATATAAATGGACGAATGTACAAAGATGTTCCCTCTAAGTGAGGTATCCATTCCTTTTCATGAGCTACAAGAGTTTCTACTGCCTCAACAAACATTTCTTCTGGAATCTCTGCCATACAAAGTCTTTTATTAGAATTCCTCATTCTTTTTGCATTCATTTCTGGACGAAATAAAAGAATACGATCATCTGGTGTACGATATGCTTTTAACCCTTCAAATGTTTCCTGAGCATAGTGAAGCACCATAGAAGCCGGACTCATAGAAATAGGCCCAAATGGAACTATTCTTGCATCATGCCATCCTTGCCCTTCGTCATAGTCCATAACAAACATATAATCAGTAAAATGTTTTCCAAAGCCAAGTTTATCTTCGTCTGGTTTTACCTTTAACTGTTCTGCTTTTTCTACTCTTATTTTCATGTTTTTTCCCCCTTAAAATATATATTATTTTCTTTGATTTTAAATTTTTTTGTATAAAAAAAACAGCCCGTCAGGCTGTCTCTAATCAACATTATCAAAATATTCACAAAATTATTATAAATAAATATTACTATTTTCCATTTAAAATCTATTCAAATGAAATAAATTTATTCTTTATAACAAGAGGATTGTGGAATAATGTCGCAACTCTTCCTAACATAAATATCTGTATATAGTTTTTTTCTCTGCATATGAGTAGTATATATATGACAAATATTATGTTTATTATCACGAACATCTTTTTTCCTCCTCTTTCTAAAATCTTTTTTATAGGTTTGAGTATAAACCTAAATTTAAAAAAAATCAAGCATTTTTTGAAAAAATTTTTTTATTGCATACTTTTTGAAAGATATTTTTCAAAACAACTAAATAAAAAAACAGCAGTTAAGGTTGATTAACCTCTTCTGCTGTTTTCTTTCATTTTTATCAATAAATATTTTCAATATTTTTTATTGAAGTTTCATTAACACTCCACCAATAACGAATAATGAACCAAATAGGAAAAGCCATCCTTGGAATTTAATTTGGAATTTTGCCCAAATTCCCCATTCTAATTTAGCAATACCTAATATAGCCATTAAGATTCCTGATGTAGGAACTATAAGGTTAGTGAATCCGTCTCCTAATTGGAAGGCAAGAACTGCAACCTGTCTAGGAACTCCAACTAAATCTGATAGTGGAGCCATGATAGGCATTGTTAAAGCTGCTTGTCCAGAACCTGATACAACAAAGAAGTTGAATACAGATTGGAATATATACATTACCCAAGCTGATACAGCTGCTGGCAGCCCTCCAAGTCCGTTTGCAACCCAGTTAAGAACTGTATTAAGAACACTTGGTGTTCCAGCTTCTGTTCCACCTAGTACAAGAACTATTCCTTTAGCCATTCCAACTACTAAAGCTGCTCCGATCAAATCTTCCGCACCTTTTCTAAATGAAGTAGCTATGTCATTTACAGTCATATCATTAAGTTTGAAAACTACACCTATTATTCCTGCTACAATACCCATTATTACAAACTGAGTAGCTATTTCAGGAAGGTAGTAACCAAATACAACAACCCCATATATTATCCAAGCCATTCCTAAAAGAACAACTAATAAAACTAATTTATGTCCAAATTTGAAATCTACATCTTGCTGATCTTCTAATTTGAATTCTTCTCTATAGTATCTGTCAGCTTCATAAGAAATAGAACTTTGCGGATTAGCCTTTACTTTATTTGCATATCTAATAGTATAGAATATTCCAAATGCTGTAAAGAATGTCCACATAACCATTCTGAACCCTGCTGCTGAAAGTACAGGAATTCCTGCTACCCCTTGTGCTATAGCAACACTGAAAGGGTTCATCCAAGATGTTCCAAACCCTATTTGTGTAGAAACATAAGTGATAAGTATCCCTGTTATTCCGTCATACCCCATTCCAATTACTATTGGAATAAGCACCATAGCAAATGGTATCGCCTCTTCTCCCATTCCAAATACTGCTCCCCCTAAAGAGAATACAAAGAATACTATTGGAAGAAGCAGCCACTCTGATCCTTTTGTCTTTTTTATCAAGGCATAAAGTCCTGATTCAACTGCCTTAGTTTTTAATATGATTCCGAAAGATCCCCCAGTGATAAGAATAAACGCGATTACCCCTACTGCTGTACCCCATTTGTCTCCACTAACAATACCTTCAAATACATAGTTTGCTACTCCGACTTCTCCATTTGGCTCAAAGAATTTTATTCCTTTTACCAAAGGCTCTCCTTGTTCATTCAGTTCATAAGCAAAACTTCCTGCCACAGGAACTGTCCTAGTTTTTTCTGCCCCAGTTTCAGTTGTATAAGTTACTTTTTCCATTTGGAATTTACCTACTGGAACCGTATGTGTTAATATCGCAGCCAAAATGACTACAAAAAATATAATTACATAGGTGTCTGGCATGTTAAACTTTTTTTTCATTTTTACCTCCACAAATTTTTAATACTATTATTATACTTTATGTTTTTAATTAAATCAATACTTAATGATATAAACTATATTCAAAAATTTTGAGAGGTATTTCATCTGCCATTTTTTATGAGTATTTACACTAAAATCTTTTTCCCTGACTTATCAATTTTCCATCTTGACTATAATGTTTATACTCTTTTTCCTTACCATTTTCATAAATATATTCTTCTGATATTTTTCCATTTGTATAAAAAAATCTCTGTACTCCATCTCTTTTTCCAGATTTATAATTTTCTTCAGATATAATAGCATCTTTTGAATACTGTACCCATCTTCCTTCTCTCTCATCCATTTGATAGCTTCCCTGTTTATATAATTTTCCATTTGGATAATACTCAGTTACAGTTCCATGACGAAGTCCGTTTTTAAATTCCGACTCTCTTTTAAAATACTCTTTTCTATCAAAATCAGTAGGAGTATATTGAATTTGCTTCCCATCCATTTTACCATTTTCATTGTAATTATAAATAGCTACATTTTTTCCTTTTTCATCAAAAGTATTCCATGTTCCAACTCTCATAGAATCTTTATATGTTCCTGTTGTTTCTACATCTCCCTTTCTTGTATATTTCTTATAGTCTCCTTCTAACCTATCGTTAGAATATGTTTCTTCCACAGATACATTTCCATCTTCATAATAAGTTTTGAATACTCCTTCTTTTTTCCCAGAAACATAATTCAGCCTTCTATATATTTTCCCACTAGGATAATATATTTCTACAGTTCCATCTATTCCTCCGTTTATATAATTTCCCTGCTCTATTCTATTTCCATTTTTATCATATTTTATGTAAGCTCCATTGAGCACTCCTCCCTGAAAATTTTCTTCCCAGACAAGAGTTCCTTTTCTGCTTATTCCCTGCCATAAACCATCTTTTCTATCTTGAGCATAGCTTCCTTTTACTTCGATATTTCCATCTTGATAGTATTTTACATAGCTTCCATTTTTCTTTCCTTCTTCATAATTTATTTCATATTGAAGATTTTTTCCAAAGTATGTTTTTTCTATTCCCTCTTTTTTTCCATTGACATAGTCTACTTCAAATTTTTTATCTCCATTGGCAGCATACATTGTATATTTCCCATTAAGAATTCCATTAACATATATTCCTGTTGTTTTTATATTTCCATTTTCATATTTTGAGATATATTCTCCTATTGGTTTATTTTCCCTATATGTTATTTCTTCTTTCAAAAGCCCATTAGTATAGAATTTACTCCATCTTCCATCTCTCGTTCCATCTTTATATTCTCTTTTCTCCTTTATTCTTCCATTTGTATCATAAAGGATCTCTTCTCCATCTTTTTTCCCATCAGTATATGAAGTTTCTGATTTTATACTTCCTCCGCTGTAGTATTCTTTATACACTCCGTTTTTCAGCTCTCTTTTTGCAGTAGTAATTGTAGTAACAGCAGTAGGATAAGTTCTTACCTTGGGAAGTGAAGGCGTCACTGTAGTTTTTGTAACCTTTGTTGATTTTTTAGATGTTTTTGATAGAATTGCTGCTATTTCCATATTTTTCTTGCTTTCACTAATATTAGCTTCTATTTTTGATTTTATATCTAAGCTCTTTATCTGCTTCTGAGCAAAATATATTCCACCAGCTAATATTCCTGATATAATTAATATTACAACAAACGCTATTAAAAAATTTTTTCCTTTTTCACTCATATCTTTCCCTCATTCTTGTATTCTCACAACTATATTGTACCTTCTTATTCCTTTTATTTCCATAATCTTTTTTATATCTTTTTTTAATTCACAAAACTTGAGAACAATTCTTTAATTTTTTACATTGTAATAGTTCTTTTATTTTTCATCAAAATTCTTTTATATATTTTTATTTATCATATTTTAAGTTTAAAGAATATTTTTATTTATTTTTCTTTTTATTATTTAATTATCCTTGAAAAAATAGATGCAGGATAAAAATATCTAAGGTATAATTTTAGTAAGATCATCACTATATATAAAAAGGGGGGTTACATGAAAAAAATATTGTCTATTATTATGACATCTGTTTTATCATTTAGTTTATACGCTGTAAATACAGAATATAAGACTGATGTAGTCATTGTAGGAAGTGGGGGAGCTGGTATGACTGCTGCTCTTTTTGCAGCTGAAAATGGTGCTAATGTAGTTTTATTAGAAAAAACTGGATATATGGGGGGAGCTACTCTTATGTCAGCAGGAATAATACCTGCTACAGGAACTAAACAACAAAAAGATGCTAAAATTGATGATTCCATAGAAAATTTCAAACTGGATATATTCAGAGCTGCAAACTATAGTCAGGATAAAGATATGGTTGAAACTGTTGCTTCTGAAGCTAAATTGACTATTGAATGGCTGGAAAGCATTGGTGTCAAATTTAATCTTATTACTAATGCTTTGTATTATGGACAGTCAAATTATAGAATGCATATAGCTGAAGGTTCTGGAGCTGGTATGACTGCTAAAATCATAGAAGCAGTAAAGAAAAACCCAAAGATTACTGTACTTAATTTTACAGCTGGAACTGGGTTGATAACAGATAAAGAAGGTGTTAATGGAATTAGGGCTAAAAAATCTAATGGAGAAGAAATTGAAATATACGCTTCTAAAGTTATATTAGCAACTAGTGGTTTTGCATCTAATGAAGAAATGTTAAAAAAATATATTCCTGAGATAGTTGATGCTTATCCTTTAACAGCTCCTGGGGCAACTGGTGAAGGAATAGTATGGGGACAGAAACTAGGAGCAGAATTAAAAAACATGCACGCTTATCAAGGTCATGCAGTTTTCAATCTTCAAACTAAAGGAAGCATGGATCTTTCTATTCTTTCAAGAGGAGGAATTCTTGTAAATAAAGATGGAAAAAGATTCACTAATGAGATAATGGGATATTCTGAACTTACTCCTCATGTTGTCAATCAAAAAGATGCTACAGCATACATACTATTCAATAAAGAAAATGCTGAAAAAACTGGTAATTTTAAAAATTATACTTCTGCTGGAATAGTTCTTCAAGGAAAGAATATATCTGAAATTGCTAAAGCTATGAAAGTGGATGGAAAAGAACTTGAAAAAACTATTAAAACATATAATGAAGGAATAGAAAAAGGAGAGGATGTTTTCAACAGAACTAAACTTCCTAAAAATTTCCATGGTCCTTATTATGCTATTGAAATAACTGGAGATTTGAGACATACACAGGGAGGTCTTGTTATAACACTTGATGGAGAAGTAAAAAAAGAAAATGGAGATAAAATTCCTAATCTTTATGCTGCTGGTGGTGTAACTGAAGGGTTCTCAGGGGCTGGAGGGCCTAACTATATGTCAGGTAATGGTCTTTTGCAGGCATTCGTTTTTGGTAGAAGAGCTGGTATATCTGCTGCTAAATCAATAACTAATCCTATGGATAAAACTATTATCAATAATATTGCAGCTTTCAAAGATAATAGAATTGTAAAAGATAATAAGTACAAAGATGGAAAATATATAGGTGAAGGAAAAGGGTACAAAGGAAATATAAAAGTAGAAGTTACTGTTAATGGTAATAAAATTACTAAAATAGAAGCTGTTGAATATAAGGATACTGAAATAATATTCAACTCTGCTCTGGAAAAAATATCTGATGATGTGATCTATACTCAAAATACTGATAAAATAGATTCAGTAGCAGGTGCTACAAGTTCTGCAAGAGGTATAGGAACTGCCATAAAAAATGCTGTGAAATCAGCTAAATAACAAAATTTTAAAAGACTGGCTTATAAAATAGAATAATGTTTTAAAATTTTTCAATATAATTTTTTAGAACTTATTTACTATTTTTTGCTAGTCTTTTTTATTTTTTATTTTAAAAAAATCATAATTTCTAATTTTAAATATATAATTTATTCTTTAATATAAAAAAATTTGACAAATTTAAAATAAGAGAGTATATTTCTTATTAAATAGATTAGATACTTAACTATTAAAAAGATAAAGTATTTAAAAATATAATAGGAGGAATATATGAAATATGATTTTGATACTTTAATTTCTAGAAAAAATACTGGTTCACTAAAATGGGAACAAATGTATAAAATGAATCCCAATGTTGGAGAAAATGTAGTCCCTCTATCTGTTGCAGATATGGAATTTAAAAATGCTCCTGAAATAACAGAAGGGCTAAGAGAATATTTAAAATCAGCAGTCTTGGGATATACTTCATCATACAAAGCATTTACTGACTCTATCATAAATTGGATGCAAAGAAGACACAATTTTACTATCAAGCCTGAGTGGATCGTAAATACTGCTGGAGTTGTTCCTGCTTTCTTCGCTGCTATCAGAGCTTTTACAAAACCTGGTGATGGGGTTGTAATTATGAGTCCTGTTTATTACCCTTTCTATAATGCAATAAAATTTAATGAAAGAACTCTAGCTGATTGTCCATTAATAGAAAAAGATGGATACTATACAATAGATTTTGAAAAATTTGATGAAATTACACAAAAGCCAGAAAATAAACTTTTTCTCTTTTGCAGCCCTCACAACCCTGTAGGAAGAGTATGGACTGTTGAAGAATTGAAAAAACTTGAAAAAATAATTCTTAAAAATAATGTAACTGTTATATCTGATGAAATACATCATGATATCATAATGCCTGGTTATAAACATACAATATTCCAGACATTATCTGATGAAATAGCTGATCAAACAATAACTTGCACAGCTCCTTCCAAAACATTTAATTTAGCTGGAATGGGGATATCTAATATTATTATTAAAAACCCTGCTATTAAAGAAAAATTTATACAAGAAATAAATAATGTCTCTGGTTTTCCTTTTAATATTTTAGGTTATAAAGCTTGCGAGCTTGCATACACAAAAGCTGAAAATTGGCTGGAAGAATTTATCGCTGTAATAGATAAAAATCAAAAGATAGTAAAAGAGTTTTTTGAAAAAAATCATCCTAAAATAAAAGCTTCTCTTATTGAAGGAACATATCTTCAATGGATAGATTTCAGAGCTTTAGGTATGGAACCTAAAAAAATGGAAGTATTTATGACTAAAGAAGCTCAATTATTCTTAGATGAAGGATATATATTTGGAAAATCAGGTGAAGGATACGAAAGAATCAATCTCGCTGCTCCTTCATGGGTTATTAGAGAGTCTCTTGAAAGATTGGATAGAGCTTTAAAAGAACTATAAGATAACTACATAAATAATATTTTGGAGGTAAATTTATGTTGTCAAATGAAATGATAATAGAAGCTGCGAAAGAAGTTGAAGAATATGTAAAACTTACAAGAGGATATCTGCATGAAAATCCCGAAATTTCTGGACAAGAATTTGATACAAGTGCATTTTTAAAAAAAGAAGTTAAAGCTTTGGGGCTTCCTATTGAAGAAGTTTCTACAACTGGTTTTATTGCTACTTTAAAATGTAAAAATCCTGGTAAAACACTTGCTTTAAGAAGCGATATAGATGCTTTAAAAATGCCTGAAAGTGAAACTAATACAGTTGGTAAGAAAAAATATGTTTCTAAAAGATCTGAAGCATGTCATTCTTGTGGGCATGACGGTCATATGGCTATGCTTCTTGGTACAATGAAAGTTCTAGTTAAACTTAAAAACTATCTTAGTGGAACTATTATCTTCTGTTTTGAAGAAGGAGAAGAAATAGGCTGTGGAATAGATAAAATGCTGACAGTACTTTCTAAGAAAAATATAGATGCAATATGGGGAATACATTTAACTTCTTTTATGAAAACTGGTACTGTAAGTGTTGATCCTGGTTCAAGAATGGCTGGAGCTGCTCTTATAAATATGAACATCATAGGAAGAGGAGGCCACGGTTCAAGACCTGATCTTTCTATCAACCCTCTGTTTGGTGCTGCTAATGTTCTTATGTCTCTATCTTCTGCATGGGTTAACAGAATAGATTCAAATGAAACTGTTACATTGGGTCTTGCTACTATTAATGGAGGAACTGCTGCAAATATAATACCTGATAAAGTTTCTATTACAGGAACTATAAGATATTTTAATGTTGCTGAAGGAGAAAAAGCTTTCAATCTTATTAAAGAAGTTTCTACATATGCTGCTAAATCTCAAAATTGTTTAATAGAATTTGATCCAGACATGAGAATAGCTGCCAACCCTACAATAAATGATGCAGAGTTATCAGCTTTTGCTGCCAAACATTTAAATGAAATATTTCCTGAAGGAACTCTTATTCATCAAGAAAAGTGGTATGCTTCTGAGTCTTTCAACAGATATTCAGCTCTATGCCCAAGTTTATTTGTATTTGTAGGAGCTGGAAATGAAAAAATTGGTTCAACAGCCGAGCATCATAATGTTCATTTTGATCTTGATGAAAATGCATTTATCACTGGTGTTATTTCTACAACAAAATTTGCTTCAAGTTTTCTAAATATCTAAGGGGTGGATAAATTATGAAAGAAAAAGAAAAAAGTGGGTTTCTTAATTGGATAGAAGTTGTGGGAAATAAAATGCCACATCCTATGGCTCTGTTCTTATACATTATAGTTATAGTTTTAGGACTTTCATTTGTTTTAGGTAAATTAGGGATTTCAGCTATACATCCTACTTCTGGAGAAACTATATCTGTAATAAATCTTGTAAGTTTAAAAGGTTTTATGCTCTTAGTTCCCAACTTTGTTAAAAATTTCCAAAACTTTCCAGTTCTTGGAGTTGTTATCATACTTGGTATAGCTACTGGTTTTTGTGACAGAAGCGGATTTTTTACATCAGCTATAAAAATGGGGTTATATGGCAGAAAAGGTAATATAGCTATATATGTAATAGCTACTATAGGTGTACTGGGAAATCAAGCTGGAGATGCTGCTTTTATCCTTATCCCTGCTATTTCAGGAGCAATATTTTATGGGCTTAGAAGAAATCCTCTAGCAGGAGTATTTTTAGGTTATGCATCTGTTGGTGGAGGGTTCAGCACCTGCCTTATTCCTGGTGGTTGGGATGTAGTTCTTACTCCAATTTCTATACAATCAGCTACTAGCATTCTTCCAAATTTTGATATGCCTCTATTGAATGGATATTTCTTCCTATTTGTTTCAGCAGTTCTTGTAATAATTGCTTCAGCAATAGTTACTATAAAAATTATTGAACCAATGCTTGGAGAATATCAATTTGCCGAAGAAGATAATTCTGATATGACTATAACAGATGAAGAGAGAACAGCAGTAAAAAAAGCTGGAAGAAATGTATTAATATTTCTAATTCTTCTGGTAGCAAGCTGTATCCCACAAAACAGTTTTCTTAGAAATCCAGTGAACCATTCATTAATATTTGGAGCTCCGCTTATGCAGTGCCTTCAATTTATTATTATAATAGTTTTCTCATTAGCTGGGCTTACTTATGCAGTAACTGTAAAAAAGATTCAAAGTATAAATGATGTTTACACTATGATGTCTGAATCTATATCTTCATTAGCAGGATTTATAGCTTTAGCAGTAGTTATCGGACAGTTTCTCTTCCTTTTTGACAAGTCAAATTTAGCTCAAGTCCTTGCAATAAAAGGGGGAAATTTTCTTGCTTCTCTTCCAATACCTACACAAATAATAGTTGTATGCTTCCTGTTGCTGACAGCTCTTGTGAATCTTTTCATAGGAAGCGGAGGAACAAAATGGCTTTTAATGGGTCCTATATTTGTTCCTATGCTAATACAATTAAATATACATCCAGCTTTTACACAAGCAGTATATAGATTGGGAGATTGTTCTACTAACCATCTTACTCCATTATTTGCTTACTTTGCTATATTACTTACAACAGCTCAGAAATATGATAAAAATACAGGAATGGGTACTTTATTTGCAGCTATGCTTCCTTACTCTTTTACATTCCTTTGTATATTCATAATTCAGATAGTTATTTGGATGACATTCAATCTTCCAGTTGGTCCTGGCGGAGTTATCTGGTTATCTTAATTCTTCTAGGTATTATAAAAAAGCCTGTATGAATAATTAAATTCAATATGGGCTTTTTTTATTTGAAATTCTATCTACTTTATACATTAAAAACCTTATGTAGTCCATTATACTTATTTTCTCTATTTATCAGAGTATGGTTCAAAAATAATTTTTATATTCTTTTCACTTTCTCTGCTGGCTGTTATTATATAGTAATCTCCATTTTTATATACACTATTTGTCTTTTTCATATAAGGTATTATATCAAGTTCATCTTGAGCTGGAGCTTCTGGTATCTTATTTAAAGAATCCATTATTTTATCTTTTAAATCTTTATCAATAATTCCTTCATTTAATTCTTCAACTAAGCTTATCAATCTCTTTTTAAGCTCCACTTGATTTGTTTCTAATTTATAGCATGATACAATTATCCCTATTCCGTAAGGAGTTTCTTTATCTTTTAATAAAATATCTATTTTTTCACTAAGCTTGCCATTTCTTTTTTCAAAAAAATAATACGTATTTTCATCATTAAAAACAAAGCCATCATTTACAAGAATACTTTTTATTTTTTCCAATTCTATCTTTTTTAAAAATAACTCTTTAGAAAAGCTCAAACTAACAACTGCAAAAAATAAAGTCAAAAATAAAATCTTCTTCATAGTCTATCCCCCTTTTAATAAAACATCCTATATTTTTTATTTATTTAAACAATATTCATCTTCATTTGCTAAAAGTCAACTAGAACATGCCAAAAGGCAACCAATACTATATAGACATATTTCCTCCCAATTGTTATTATAGTATAAAAAAATGGAGGTTTTAATTATGGGATGGTTTTCTTCTAAAAAATGTGAAACAAATATTTATATCATATCAGAAAAAGTAAATGAAAAAGTAAAATTTAATTTTATTTTTTACTCTCTTGATGAAGGATTAAAAAATGATTATGAATTTCTGAAAAAAATCAGAGATAACATAGGAGATTTAAAAGAAAAATTAAAAACACCTGCTTGGGAAAAGCTGTGGTATAACTATGGAAAAAGCAGTGGGCCTCTTGGTGCTGTCAATTGTGTTGCTGAACTTCCTCTTGATGTTACTGAAGGAAAAATCCTCTATGCTGCTATTGTAAATCTGAATAAAAAAATAATAATCCCTGAAAATTATATTTTACCAGTTACCATTAAAAACTATGATAATATAAGAAAATCTACAATTATTTTTTAATCTTTTTATTATTTCAAAAAATTTCATAAACTCAATAATTTAAAACGCTTATATAAACATTCTCCTCAAGTTTATATTTTCTTTTTTTCTAATAAAAAAATAAAATTTTATTCAATAATTTTAATAACTACATATAACGCTGTTAATTTAAAAAATAGTATATTTTTTATATAGAACATGATATTATATATTATAAAATTAAAAAAATGTTCATTTTTAATTATAGGAGGAAATTTATGATATATCAAGACCTAAAAACATTATATTATAAAAAATATAATATTGAGGAAGAGCTGAACAAAAGACTTGAAAATCCATGCACTTTAAAAACAGAGTTAGTCATATCTCCTATAATAAAAGGTGAAAAACTTTCAAATGAAAAGTATAATTTATTTTATTTACCTATAAATAATATTTTACTTTCAGAAGAGCGAATTTTTTCTAATAGTAAAAAAATTACAGATATTTTTACTCAATTGCCCTATATAGCTCAAAATAAATGTATAAATGAAGTTATGATCAATGAGATAATAAAAACTAATAAAATTGAAGGTGTTGTAAGTACTAAAAAAGATATTAGTGAAAGTATGAATACTAAAAAGGCAAGATTTTCAGGAATAGTAAATAAATATAAAGAGATAACAGAAGGAAATTTAGAAAAAATAAATTCAGTCGAAGAAATAAGAAAGATATATGACGATATCTTTAAAGAGGATATATTAAAAAACCCAGAAAATGAATTAGATGGAAAGCTTTTTAGAAAAAACCCAGTGTATATCCAAGATGGCATAAAAAAAATTCATTCAGGAGCATTATCAGAAGATACTATTATTTCACAGCTCAATGACTTAATTCAATTTATGAACTTCAATAATGTTAATTGTCTTATCAAAGCTTGTATAACTCATTATTACTTTGAATATATTCATCCTTTTTATGATGGAAATGGCAGATTTGGTCGTTTTTTATTTTCAATTTATTTAGCTAGAAAGTTAGATATTCTCACAGGACTTTCCCTTTCTTATGCTATTTTCTTAAATAAGGAAAAATATTTAAAACTACTTTTAGAAACCTCTGAATCTAAAAATTGTGGGGAATTAACTTTTTTTATAGAAGGAATGTTAGAAATCATTATTCAAGGTCAAGAAAATATTATAGGTATGTTAGATAAAAAACGTTTAAAATTAGAATATGCACTCAATTATATTGAAGAACTAAAATTAAGTACCGAAGAATCAGATATTCTTTTTATTTTAACTCAAAACTATATTTTCTCTAGTTCACCTTTAAAGGACAGTGAACTATGCAGCTATATTAACCTAAGTCCATACAAACTTAAAGGATATATAAAAAAATTAAGTGAAAACTCTTTTGTAGAAACTATTTCAAAACGACCACTTATTCATACAATTGGTGAAAAACTAAAAAAAGTATTAGAATAGTTTTTAGGGGCTGTATAAATTAGTAATTTATAACAGCCCCTTAGTTTTTTTATATTTTTCATAATAAATATCTACAGTTTGTATTAAGCTTGATAGCTGCTGCAATTTTTCTTCTTCAGATTTTATGCTGCTTACTTCATCTGCTGAATAGTTGTTTCATTTTCCACTACTACATCTATTTTACTGTCCACAAGTGAAGCAAGAGTTTCTTTAGAAAGATATATCTTTGGAACTAAAACTTTTACTCCATTTACCTCTTCTTCTACATACCAGATAATATCATTTTTAAGATTGTTTATCTGCTCTTTTGTAAGGGCTATTCCAATAGATAAGCTAAAATCTTCCATAGCTTTTACAGAATTATCTAATAGTATCTGCATCTGTTCTTTTTCATTTGCAGCTCCATTTAAATACCTTTTCCCAGTATTTTCAAAAATAGCTCTGTTTACTATTCTCGACTCATAAAAAGCATCTCCCAAAAGTCTGACTTCTCTTTCTGGGTTATATCCTATTTTCCTAAAGAAATAATCTGAACCAAGATAATAGCTCATATCTATAAATTTCACATTTGTTTCTATCAAATATGTAAATTCAGTAATTTTATCATTTAAAACATAGTTGTCTCTACTTAATATTTCTTCTTTTCCTACATCTTTTTTCTCTTCAGCACTTACTAAAATATTTTTTGAATTAATTGAATCTTTTGCTACAACGAACAGTCCTTTATCTCCCTCGGGAATTGTAATATAGCTTTCAATATCGATTGTTCCAGTTTTTTCTATATTACTGCTATTTAAAATTACCTGCTCTATACTCATATACCTGTCGTTTACTACATTTGTTTCAGTTAATAAAATCCCATCTCCTATTTCTATAGCAGATATATTTATATTATTTCCTGCTGATATTTTAGTTATTCTATCAGTTTCATTTCCAGAAAAAGAATATTTATAGTTAATCAAATTATTGCTCTCACCATCTCGAATATTTCCATTTATCAATTTATATGCTGTTATCTTTATATCTCTTCCTGCTAAAATATTCCCCTCTCTATTTACTACATCTCCTGTAGTCTTTAGAGTAATATCTTTTCCTGATGAAATATATGCCATATTTTTTATATAATTCGTAGAAGTTCCCCCAGCAGCAGAATAATTTACTGTAATTTCTCCTAAATTTTCAATTTGTGCCGCCTCTATATAGATATCTCCTATAGCTTCTATAATTCCTGCATTATTCTGTACTTTCCCTAAAGCTTTTATCTCTATATTATTTCCAGAGTGTACCTCTCCCTTGTTATTGATAAAATCTTCTTTGAGTGTTATCATCATATCATTATTTGAATATATTAACGAATAATTTCCATTCAATATATTTTCTGAATTTAAAGTTAATATATTTCCTGAAGCTATCTGTCCATTATTTATCAAATCTTTTGAGTTTATAGTAAGATTATTCTGTGAAGTTAAATATCCACTGTTATTTATATTTTCAGCAGCTGTTATCATATTATCTATATTTCCTAGAATAATGCTGCCAAAATTATCCATCTTTCCTGAAAGATTAGCAGTAAAACCTCCTGCACTTCCCAAGGTTTTGTTATTTATTAAATTCATTGCATTTACAGTTATATTATTTCCACTGATAAACTTATTATTATTTAAAAAATCTCCTGACAGGTTAAGGACTATATCTCCTCCATTTTCTATATCTGTATTTGTACTAAGAGATATTGCTGTTATTTTTAAAAGATTATTTCCTGTATAGTTTCCTTCCAGTGTAAAAGAATTAAAAATATTAAGTTCAAGCTGCCCTTGTGATTGTATTTTGCCATCAACATTTTGAATATTTTCTGCCTGAATGTATAGTACAGAATCATTATCAAATACTTTTATATTTCCCAATTGATTATTAAGAGTTCCAGTATTTTCTATATTTATATTTTTCCCCTCTATTGTTCCAGCGTTGTTATTTAATTCTTTTAATACTATATTCCCTTCAGAAATTATGCTTCCTGTATTAGAGACATTCTCTGCTGCTATATCTCCTTTTATTGAAATAATTCCTTCATTGAGCAATTCTTTTTCAAGGCTCAAATGCTCCCCGAGAATAAGTTTTCCAAAAAGGAAATTCAGCAGTCCTTCTCCTTCAAAACTTTTCATAGCAGAAATAGTTCCACTGTTTCTTGCTTTAGATAACTTTATTTTTTCTTTTGCAAGAAGTTTTCCACTGTTATCTATTTCTTTAAGGGTTATATTATTTCCTTGAATTAAATTAGAATTTTCAATAGAATTATCAGTATCAAATATTAAATCCCCGTCTCCTATTATTCTACCGCTATTATTAAAAAATTGAGATGTGATGTTCATATTATTTCCTGAGAATATATCTCCTTTATTAATTATATTTTTTGAAATTAAATAGAGATTATTTGAACTTTGAATAAGTTTAGCATTTAAAATCTTATTTCCAGAAATAGTAATACTGCTCTTTCCATAGATAGTTCCATAATTTTCCAGTTCATAAATATTCAAGACTCCATTATCTGAAGTTATCAACCCATTATTCACAAGCTTATTTCCATTAATTAAAAGTTCCAAAGCAGATATCTTGTCATTATTTAAAATATTATCACTTAATAGAACAAGCTTATTCCCACTATTTATATTTTTATTATTAGTTACATTCCCTGTTATCTTCATATTTAGAAGAGACAATATATCTCCGTTATTATCAACATTTCCAATTATATCCAGATTTTCACCATAGATATACCCAGTGTTTATTATATTTCCAGATATATTCAATTCTTTTTCACTCTTTATATCTTTACTATTATTTACATCTCCAATTATTGCTACCAAATTTTTTCCTTGAACAGTTCCACTATTTTCCAAATCAGCATTGATATTCAGTGTATCTTCTCCTGTTATATTTCCGCTATTTTTAATACTTGTTCCTGTAAGGTTTACCTTGTCTCCCTGTATATTTCCAGCATTATCTCCAATTCCATTTAGAAAAATCTGCCCTCCTGCTATCATTCCAATATTCTCATTTATATATTTAGAAGCTGTGAGAGTGAGGTGATCTTCTCCATAGAGAGTTCCTTTATTTAATATTTGTTCTGCATTTAATTTAATTGTTTTTCCTGTTATATTTCCACTATTTTCCAAGTAATCTGTAATTTTTAAAGTTAAAACATCACCTTGAATAACTCCATTATTGTATAGAGATTTTGAAGTTATATCTACTGATAAAGAGACAATATTCTTTTCATTTAAAATATTACCTTCATTTTTTATTTCTATACTTTTCCCTGTAATATTTCCCTTATTTGTAAGATTGGCACTTTCTATTTTTACTTTTTTATTAGCAGCTATTGTCCCTGTATTTTCTATATTTTTTGCTTTAATATTTAAATTCTCTACTGTTTTTAATGATTCATTTTTTAAATTTCCACTTAATGCAATATCTGCATTTTCTGCAATCAGTTCTTTATTATCCATATCTTTTGAAGTTATTAGTACATTATCTCCTGATATTTTTCCAGCATTGACAATTTTTTCTTCATTGGATATATTTATATTTTTAGAAGATATATTTCCTTTGTTTTCAACATTAGAACTTTTTATTGTTATGTTTTTATTTGAAGATATATTTCCAGTATTTACTATATCCTTTGAATTTATATCAATACTATTTTCTGCAACAGCTCTCTCCTGTATTTTTACATTCTCTGCTTTAATATTTATATCGTTCTTTGCCTGAGCATCTTTCAATATCAGATCTCCATTGACATCTATTTCCAGATCTCCCGACCCTGCCAGCATCTCTCCCTGACTGTTTACTCCAACACCTTTTTCTGTACTTTGAAGATATATTCTTCCAGCATAAAGAGACCCCAATGCTTTTGCATCCAGAGCCACCTTAGGTTTATCTCCCTCTTTTTCTGCCTTAACCTTTACTTCTCTTGTTTTATGGTTATACTCATTTCTTCCCAGAACAACATTTACCTCTTCTCCACCATGTACTGCACCATTGAGCTTTGCTGTTCTTGAAACAATATCTACCATTCTTACATTTTTTCCATCTATTCCCTGCCCACCTACTACTACTGTTCCATCATCTATATCAAAACCTTGCAGATCTCCAAGTTCATCTGTTATAGATTTTCCAGTTGTAAGTATTACTCTAGGGGTATTTATGAACCCTGCTCCATTTAGATATATTCCATTTGGGTTTGCCAGAATATATTCAGCAGATTTCCCAACAATTTCAGTATATCCTTCTATTTTACTTCTATTTACACCAGTAACCTCTGTTAAAATAACATCAGCTTCTCTTCCTTTCAAATTGGAATTTCCTTGAATAATACCTCCCAATTGAGTTTTATTATTTTCTTTACTGCTGTTATTTAATAGTATTCCTTCTTTTCCAACATTATATTCTTCAAAATAGTTATGAGAAACTCCATTTTTATTAGGAGCATTTATATTTACTATAGGAACACCATTTGGTGCTCTTTCTACATTTGTTTGCTGGCTTCTATTTTGATCAACTACTGTTGCTGCACCCATTACAGAATGTGTAAAGATACTAAAAAAGACGTAAATATAGATTATTAATCTTTTCAGCAGCTTATTTTTTAATATCTCCATTTTAATTTTCCCCCTTAAAATGTTTAAAATCTTGCACTCATACTAAAATATATCTCATGTGTATTTTTCTTTATATATGCGGGAGCTGTCAAAGGCTTTGAATATGAAAAGCTCATATCAAAGTTGTTTAAATACATTCTTACACCAATAGTTGCTCCACTCATTTCACTTCCATTTTTCTCATAATAATCATCTTTATATACATCTTTTACTCTTCCATAATCATACGCTATAAATGGTTCTAAAAATTTATAACTGTATCCAATCTCATTTCTTAAATAAAAACCCTTATCTCCCATTATTGAGTTTTCTTTAAAACCTCTCACAGTAGTATCATCACCTATTCCCAGTTTTTCCGAAGAATAAAGTATATCATCTGAATACTGCCCACTGAAAGAAACTCTGTATGAGAACCTTTGCTCCTTTATCATAAAAGGTTTATACCAGCTTAAATCCGCTGTATATTTTTGAAATTGAGCTCTTGGAGAATAATCACCTTTATTTTCATCTCTTTCTGCTCCAAATTTTTTTATTCCTTCATGGTAAGTTAAACTTCCATAAAAAACTCCATTGTAAAGCCTTCTATTATGGCTGATATCTGCTTTTAATATTGAAAGTTTTCTTGAACTTGTTATTAATTTTATTCCATCAAAATAGTTCTTAGTTTCTTTATTTGTCAAAGTTACTCCCACAGAAGTTTTTCCATCACTGTTTCTATTTATTATTCTTCTTGCTGAGTAATTTATATTTTTTGAGACTCCTGTTATTTCATAAGTATGAGCAAAAGACTCTATTGTAGAAAGATATTCTGATTGATCCTTTGATATTGAAAATTCCCAGTATTTAATTGGAACTCTATAATAAAAAGAAAAATTCTCATTATCCTTGTATTTTCTATTATTTCCAAGCTTACGCTGATAAGTACTAGCAAAAGAATCATTTATTCCTAAAACATCATCAAAAATAAGAGAAAATTTTATTCTGTCCTTCCCAGTAGATTTCTGCCCCAAGTCATTATAGTTTATGGCTCCAGATATCTTTTTTGTCTTTTGATTATCAATTTCTACAATACTTCCACCTAATTCGTCTCCAGCTGTTATGTCTAGTCTTGCATTGTTGGAAGATACAGAATTAAGGTTGTCTATCCCTTGGTCGAGGTCATTTATATTTAATATTTGCCCTCTGCTTATTGGAAAAGAAGTAAAAATTTTTAATTTGTCCTGATTTGTTTCATCTTTAAATCGGATATCTTCTACATGGCCTTCTATCACCTTTAAAAATATTCTTCCCTCTGGTATATTTGATTTCTCCATGTCTATTTTTACTCTGACAGAAATATATCCTTCTTCAAGATATAGATTTTCAAGCTCTTTCATCAAATTCAAAATACTTTTTCCACCTTTTTTTCCTATATATCTTTTTTTTAAAGGTTCAATTTGATTTTTTTTCAAAATAGTATTTTCTTCAATAAAAATATCCCTTATTTCACTTCCCATAGCTTGAATATCTTCTTCTATATCATTTAATTTGACTTCATCTTTTATTTCACTCTTTTCTAATTTCCTTATCTCTTCTGCCTGCTTTCTTCTTTCTTCCCTATTTAACTCTTGTTGGTTGGCATGAACACAGTAACTAAATATTAGAAAAATTCCAAAATAGATCTCCTTGATTTTCATAAAATCTCTCCCAACAAAATCTTTACTATATATTTTTTAATTTTTTTAAAATATATATTTAACTGCTTTTAATTTAAAAAAATCTTTTTTATAGCTTTCATCTTTATTTATATATTTTCTCTCTCATTTTTATATTTTTTAAATTAATTCTATTTTTATTCTAAATATATACTTTTTAATATATCAAAGAGTACAAACTATATTTTAATCGTATATTTTAAATACTATCATCTTTTGGTTATTTTATATACATAAATATTGAAACGTATACTTTTAAAAGTTATTAATATTCTTGTAACCCAATTTTTTCATATTATACAAATTCTAAATCACTTTAATTATATAAATATATAATTTAAATTGTAGGTTATAAATAAAAAACAGGCTTTCGAAAGGTAAATAATTAACAATAAAAATTGCTTTCTAATTTATAAATTTTATTATCTTCAAAAATTTTATCTTTTATGATAAATCAATAAAATTATAACTATATTCTTTTTATTTCTTCTATCTCTGTTATTATGTAGTCTATAAAAGCTGCTGCCAGTTCCTTTGAACAGGGATTAACCTTTGAAATAGAAAGTGAAAAAGGTTCTGCATTTTCATTGGAAAGAAATAGAAGTTTTAAAATTTCTTTTGCTTCCTCCAAATCATATTTCATGATATCTCCATATTCTCTGCACAAGACAAATATATATTTTCTCTGCTGTTGTGTTATCATATTTTAACCCCTTGCACTGCCCAGTAATCACTTTCGAGCTGCTGTTTATATTTTTCTTCATCTGCTATGTTCTCCCAATATTGGTTTTCAGCCTCTTCTATCATGCTGATAATATTTCCAGACTCTTCTGCTTCACACCTGTCCTTTTCTTCACAGCCGTTTATTCGGAATTTAAATTCAATTTCTCCTCCATCTTCTTCCTCATCTCTGATGCTGTAACCTGTGATAATTTTCTGTTTTTTTAAAGATACAAGATTTCTTACAGCTTTAATCATAATTCCTTCCATTCATCTCTCTCCTTATTTATCTCTCTTTATTTGTCCCTCTCCTTACTTTCCATCGAACAAAAATAATATAGTCTAGGATAATAATTTTTTCTTAACAGAATTGTCGAAGAAACCCTCAAATTTATTCATTGAGTTATTAACCTAGAGAACTCCCTTATATTTATTCTTTTTCTTTCGTTTCAAAATATTGGTACCTACATTGTAAAAAAATTAGATCATCCTTTATTTTATTGTACCTTATATTTGGTACGATTTCAATTATATTTTTACTTTTATTGAAAAATAATGTATAATTAGAAAAGGATGTTTCGAGAAAGGGGGACTGGAAATGCGTTTTGGAGAAATTTTGAGAAAGATAAGAACACATCACAATGACAGTTTAAGAGGGCTTGCAGAGAAAACAGGAATATATTTTACTTACATAGCTAAAATAGAAACAGGAGAAAAGGCTATAACCAAAGAAATTCTTGAAAAATTAATAGAAGAATATCCTTTGCAGAAAAATGAACTAATTGACGCATATGCAGAAGAATTACTTCCAGATTTTGTTCTAGAGAAAATTAAAACCCCAGCTAAAGCAGATACTGGATTGATGGCTATAAAAAATATTGAAGAAAAAGAACTATACAGCATTTTATTTGAGGGGCTTGGGGTATCTGAACAGAAGGAAATTTTAAATGCAATACTTGATAAAGTAGAAATACTACATTTTAAAAAAGGAACTTTAGAGAAGAATAAGAAAAAATTAGATGCTGTAAAAAAAGCAGTAAATGAATTATAAAACTAGTGAACAGAGAAAAGAGGTCAGCACATAAAGCTCCTCTTTTTTCTTTTTTTATTTCTTGACTTCGTACCGATGTTAAGGTACAATAATTTTAGATATTTTTTTAACATTTTCGTTTCAAAATTTTGGAACAAAAAAATAAAAATATGAACTTGGATGGTGTATATAAAATTATCAACAAAGAAATTAATTTTAATTTTAAAACTAAAACAGCAGCTGCTATAACTGAAATCATTGTAATAAAAAAGAAGACATCTAAGTCTCCTCTTCCAAAAGATCATCATCCAATAACTCTTTAATTAACCCCAAAATATTAATGATTTTTTCTTCATTTCTAGATTTGCTTTCAGTCATTAAAACCGCCCTTTGATATATTCTATATTAAAGTGTAGAATATAATTTTTATATAATGCTATTATAACAGTTTATAAAAAAAAGCAAGAATAAAAATTGTAAATAGACGAATAGAAGAATATAAAAGATTTTTAAAATCAAAAAAATATTTATAATGTACTACAAAATATTATGAAAAAAAGTAAAAAGGAGAAAAATGGAAAGTCCTAATTATTATGGAATATTACCAGCCAATGTGAGATATGATAAAAATTTAAAGCCTATGGAGAAAATAGTATATTGTGAGATAACAGCATTATCAAATAAAAATGGATATTGTCATGCCAGTAATTCATATTTTGCTCAGTTGTATGAAGTACATAAAAATACTGTGGGAGTATGGATTAATCATCTCGTAGAGTGTAAATATTTAAGAGCTGAGCTAATATATAAAGCTGGAACAAAGGAAGTAAAAGAAAGAAAATTATATATTTCTCTTCCTACAACAGAAACCCTTCAAGAAAAAGATTGCGACTCCATCAATGAAAATACTGATACCTCTCAGCAAAAAGATTGTGACCCTATCAACAAAAAGATTGAGGATAATATTACAAGTCTTAATATTACAAGTAGAATATTACAAGTAGAATATTACAAGTAGAATATTAAAAGATACACACACAGGAGGAGAGGGAGAAACTGATGTTGATCTAAAACCAAAAGGAGAAGTAAAACCGAAAGATAAACAACAATCAAATGGTGAATCAGAAGAGAAACTAGAACTATCAGATAATATCGCAATGGAAATACAAGATATATTAAAAAAATACAATGAACTAAAGTTGCCAGAATATGACTATAGACCAGATAACTATATACTTTTGGGAGTATGTAGAGAACTGGGGGCTGTAAAACTATTCGAAGCATTGACATTAATGTCACAGTCTGAGTTTGTAAAAAATAATCTGAGTATAAATACCATCTTCAAAATAGAGAATCTGAAAAAGGCTCTCAATGGAAATTTTAAAGATAGAGAGAGAAAAGGTTGTAAAAAAACTGAGTCCAAGAAGAGTTTTGAAAGACCAGTGTATGAAGATTTTACAGGAGAGCTTATTGACCGCATTTTAAATGAAACTTTGGGAGGAGAATAAATGATAAAATGCCAATTTTGTGGAAAGGATTATAAAAAAAATGAAGACAAAAATCTGGACTTGCTTCCAGAGATTATAAGAAAAAATATTGAGTATATTCCCAGCTGTAATTGTTTTGAAGAATTGAAAGAAAAAGAAATGGAAGAACTGGAAAAGAAACGACTTCAGGAGTGTACGAGAAACAGAGTAAATAAATTTAAAGATATTTCTGTTGTGGACAGCAGATTTTTAAAGAGTACTTTTAAAACTGCTGATATGAGCAGCAAACATATGCAGCTAGGCAAGAGATATGCAGAAAATTTTTTAAAGAAAGATAAGCAGATAGGGCTGTTGTTTTATGGAGGAGTAGGAACAGGAAAGACTTTTTCTACTGCCTGTATAGCTAATTACCTCATGGAGAAGGGCAAGACAGTGCTGGTAATGAATTTGGGGCTGTATCTGAATAAGCTGACTACAGGCTGGGGTGAAGCTGAAAAGGCTATTCTTGAGCAGGCAGAGAGATGTGATCTCCTAGTAATAGACGACTTTGGAGCTGAAAAAGGTCTGGATGAGAATCAGACAGGCTGGAGAGGAGAGAAGATATACAATCTCATAGATGCTAGATACCGAAGTGAAAAGCCCCTTATAATATCCACCAATCTCAATTTTAATAATAATGAAAGCCAATGTGAGATAACCAAGAAATTTTCTATACAGGGTTATAATAGAATAAGAGACAGAATAGTTGATATGTGCTTTCCTATACAAGCCATAGGAAAAAGCCGAAGAGGAATGACCCAAGAAACCTTTATTGAATTTATAAGATAAAAATAACCTAAGGAGAAACAAATGAAAAAAGAGGATTTTAGAAATGTAACTAAGGGGCACATTTTAATTTGTAAAAAAATTGTTAGAAAAGAGGGGGATTGTTATGGGTTAGATTGTGAAAAATGCCCATTTTGCAGCAACTGTAATATTTTTTGTGACGATGACAAAATAAAATCAGATGCCGAGGAGTTTTTGAGAATATATGGCAAGCCAAGAAAGAAAAAAGTAGTTAGAAATATTTATCTAAAAAGAGATGAAGGAAGAAAGTTTTATAATTTTCTTAAAAGAACCTATAAGCTCCAAGGAGAAGCCAGCAATACTCTAACTAGTGTAAAAGCTACTGAAAATGCCATAAAGGAAGCTATTGAGCAGATAGTTTTCCAGAAAGCTACAGCAGCATTAGAGGTGCTTAAAAATGAATAATGAAGAATATATTTTAAAAAAACTGGAGAGTATTTCATCAACAGATAAAGTTCTTTCTAAAGAGATAGTGACAACTCTTGGAGAATGGGCTACTGTTGAAGAGGTAGCAAAATATTTTAAAAAACATAGAAATACCATTTGCGAAAAGATAAATAATGGAGATATTCTTTATAGAAGAATAGGAGTAAGTTTTTTAATCTACACTAGAAGTTTGATTTTTTTACTGGAATAATCTTATAACCTTCTAAGTTTATATACAAACAGCCACATATGTCTACTGGTTTATTTTCTCTAGAAAAGGTATCATATATCTATGGAAAACAAAAACACAGGAGGTAACAAAATGGCAACAGAAGACAATCAAGTAATATTAGCAGTGGTGCAAAAGGAAATT